>Ga0307508_10000008_pt1 | contig 265023 bp, 238 predicted proteins | sample 9_EM_MG_FD_203089 | JGI IMG/M metagenome (GOLD analysis project Ga0307508, IMG submission 203089) | Populus trichocarpa ectomycorrhiza microbial communities from riparian zone in the Pacific Northwest, United States - 9_EM | ecosystem: Host-associated > Plants > Roots > Unclassified | place...
TGTCGATCGAAGGCTATGTCCGCCGCACCGGCGGCAATCTGCGATTCGGCTCGGGCTATGTCATGCATGACGATGGCCGCTCCGGCTCCTCAGGTGCTGGCCGTGTGGTCGTGAACGCGACCTTTGACGGTTCTGGTGGCTTGCGGGTGGACAAGATCCAACCGGTCAAGGCATTCCCGGGCCAGACGAACCAGGGCGGGAGGACCGAGCTAACTCCCGGCATGACGCCCGATCCTGCTGGTTCGAACGTCCCCGCCGGTAATTCTGGGGGCGGACTTGGCCCGTCCGGCACCGGTCCTCCGGGCCTTCGTGGTAGCGGTCCTCCCGGTCTGGGCGGTGTTCTGCCGGGCGTCGGCAACACCGTGCGGGGCCTCGTTGGCGGCGGTCCTCCCGGCTTGGGCGGAGGCGGTCCTCCGGGGCTGGTGGGCGGTGCCGTTCGCGGCGTGGGGGGTGTGCTGCACGGTGGCGGCAAGCACTAAAGGCGAACGATACCGCCCAATCCTGGACAGGCGATCGGTCCAGGGTCGCTGGACCGTGTAGGTCCGGCGGGGCCGACCTTGTGTACAAAATTCAGCGAATTTTGCTAGGATATTTGTAATAACGGCCCATCTTGCGTTCCATGGCGAAAAATTGTATACATTAAGTATTCAAAAGAGACGCTGGAGGACTCCTATGGCCGCTTCCTTCCCCATGAATGCCTGGTACGCCGCCGCCTGGGATGCCGAGGTCAAACAGGCGCTGCTGCCGCGCACGATCTGCGGCAAGCATGTTGTGATGTATCGGAAAGTGGACGGCGCCATCGCCGCGCTCGAAGATGCCTGCTGGCATCGGCTGGTGCCGCTGTCGAAGGGCCGGCTCGAAGGCGACACCGTCGTCTGCGGCTATCATGGCCTGAAATACAACGCGCAGGGCCGCTGCACCTTCATGCCCTCGCAGGAGACCATCAATCCGTCGGCCTGCGTGCGCGCCTATCCAGCCGTCGAGCGGCATCGCTACATCTGGCTCTGGATGGGCGATCCCGCGCTTGCGGACCCATCGACCGTGCCGGACATGCACTGGAACGACGATCCGGCCTGGGCCGGCGACGGCAAGACCATTCATGTCAAATGCGACTATCGCCTCGTGGTCGATAATCTGATGGACCTCACCCACGAGACCTTCGTGCATTCCTCGAGCATCGGCAATGAGGCGGTGGCCGAAGCCCCGTTCGACGTCAGCCATGGCGAGCGAACCGCGACCGTGACGCGCTGGATGCGTGGCATCGAGCCGCCGGCGTTCTGGGCCAAGCAGTTGGGCAAGCCTGGTCTGGTGGACCGCTGGCAGATCATCCGCTTCGAGGCGCCGTGCACGATCGCGATCGATGTCGGGGTGGCGCCGACCGGGACCGGCGCGCCGGAAGGCGATCGCTCGCAGGGCGTCAGCGGCTTCGTGCTCAACACCATTACTCCTGAAACCGACAAGACCTGCCACTATTTCTGGGCCTTTGTCCGCAACTATCGGCTCTCGGAGCAAAAGCTCACGACCGAGATCCGCGACGGCGTCGCCGGCATCTTCCGCGAGGACGAATTGATCCTCGAGGCGCAGCAGCGCGCCATGGACGAGAATCCGGGGCGGCTGTTCTACAATCTCAACATCGATGCCGGCGCGATGTGGGCGCGCCGCCTGATCGATCGGATGATCGCGGCCGAGGCGCCGCCGCAGCTTCAGGCCGCGGAGTAGGCCAATGGCCGAGCGCGAAACCGATCGGGCGGTGTCGCAAACCGTGCGGGCGCAGTTGTCGCTGCGCGACCTGGTCCTCTCGGGGGGCTTGCGGCCCGGCGAGCGGATCTCCGAGCTGCAGGCGGTGGAGACGACCGGCGTCTCGCGCACGCCGGTGCGGATGGCGCTGGTGCGGCTCGAGGAGGAGGGGCTCCTGGAGGCGATCCCCTCCGGCGGCTTCATGGTCAAGGCCTTCTCCGAGCGGGATATTCTCGATTCGATCGAGCTGCGCGGCACGCTCGAGGGACTGGCCGCGCGTTTTGCCGCCGAGCGCGGCGTCTCGCCGCGCGATCTCGCACCCTTGCGCGAATGCCTGGCGCAGATCGACGAGCTGATCGGGCAGGAGCCGATCTCGATCGAGGCCTTCTCGGCCTATGTCGCGCTCAACGCCCGCTTTCACGCGCTGCTCGGCGAGCTCTCGCGCAGTCCGCCCGTGATCCGTCAGATCGACCGCGCCTCCGCGCTGCCGTTCGCCTCGCCAAGCGGCTTCGTCATGGCGCAGTCGGCGCTGCCGGAGGCGCGCCAGATCCTCATGATCGCGCAGGACCACCACAACATCGTGCTCGACGCCATCGAGAATCGCGAGGGCGGACGCGCGGAGGCGATCATGCGCGAGCATGCGCGGCTTGCGGCGCGCAATCTCCGCTCGGCGCTGAAGAACCGCAGCCATCTCGATCTGCTGCCGGCGTCGGTGCTGATCAAGGCAACCCCAACCGTCTAACCGAGGTTGATCATGCGCTTCGAAGAGATCTGGACTCCGGCGACCGTGCTCGCGACCCGCGAGGTCGCCCCGCGCATTCGCGAAATCCTGATCCGCCCCGAGAATTTCACCGGCGCCGCCTATCCGGTCGGAAGCCATATCAAGGTCAGCGTCAGCATCGACGGCCGGCCCGAGGTCCGCTCCTATTCGCTGGTAGGCCAGGCCGATGCGGCGGGCTATCGCATTGCCGTACGGTTGGCCGAGGATTCGCGCGGCGGCTCGCGCTACATGTGGTCGCTTGCGGCGGGCGCGCGGCTCAACCTCGCTTTGCCGGTCTCGCTGTTTCAGATCGACTGGCAGCGCAGCCGCTATTGCCTGATCGCGGGCGGCATCGGCATCACGCCGCTGGTCGGCGCCGCCGAGGCGCTGGCGCGTCGCGATGCCGACGTCACCCTGCATTATGCAGTGCGCTCGCGCGGCGAAGCCGCCTATCTCGACACCCTCTCTGCAACCTTGGGCGATCGTCTGATCGTCCATGCCGGCGATGAGGATCGCCGCCTCGATCTCGCAAGACTGTTTGCGCAACTCGCGCCGCAAACCATCGTGCTGTTCTGCGGGCCCTTGCGGATGCTGGAGGCGGCACGCAGCGCCTGGGCCGCGGCGGGCCGCCCGTCAGCCGATTTCTGCTTTGAGACCTTCGGCTCCAGCGGCGGCTTTGCCTCAGAACCGTTCCGCGTCAGGCTGAAGGATACCGGTGCGGAATATGCCATTCCGGCCGACCGCTCGATGCTCGACGTGCTCTGCGCCGCCGGCCATGAGCTGATCTCCGACTGCCGGCGCGGCGAGTGCGGCGTCTGCGCCGTCGAATTGGTCGCGGTCGATGGGCGGATCGACCATCGCGACGTCTTTTTCAGCGACGCCGAGAAGCGGGACAATCGCAAGGTCTGCCTGTGCGTGTCGCGGGCGCAAGGGCTGGTCACAATCGATACCGCGCTGCGGCCCGACGCGGCGTAATCTGGCGATCCGCGCGCTCAGTTGAGCGCGAATCATAACAAGTCAGTTTCGTAGGGTGGGTTGAGCTCTTGCGAAACCCACCAATTCCGCCACCGCGATGGGTTTCATGGAATCGATCGTCTAATATTGTTGCCGCACGGTTGGCGCCACGTCGATCAGGCCAAGATCGACCAGCGTGCGGTGGAAGCGGCGTTTGCGCTCCGACGATGATGCGAAGTAGCCATCGCCGCAATGCGCGAGAAGGCTCGCGCGCGTGGCAAAGATCTCGTCAAGCGGCAGACCTGCTTGCTGCAAGGCGACTGTCCCGAGAAAGGCAATATCCAGGTCTGGGCCCCGCCCGGCGACAAGGCGATCACAGCGGTCGTTCAGAGTCTCGATGGCGTAGAATGTGCGGAACTGGCGTCGCGGATCCGGCTGGAGTTTGAGTTTTGCCTCGATCCGCCTGGACATCACGGGTTGATGATCTCCGTAGTGGACGATGAGCATGGGACGTCCGGGAAAGCGGGCTGCAAGCTCGCACTTGAGCCTGTTCCAGGTCGCGGCGGTCTCCGCGAGTCGGGCGTAGTATTCCGCATAGTGTGAATCGGACAGACTTGCTTCTGCAAAGCTCCGCTCGGCCTCAAAGTGGCCTGGCGGCACCAGCCTTCGGCTGTGCGGGCCGTGATTGAAGTTGGTGAGCGCATACAGGAATCGGGGCGCTGCGTCGCCCTCGATCTGTTTCATGTGAGCACCGAGTGCCGCGTCCAGAAACAAGGCATCGGAGTGCGTCGTCTCGAATCGATCGACGTCGAAGGGCGGACGAAAATCATCCGTGAAGATCCGTTCGCTGATGCCGATGGAACGGTAAAACGCATCGTAGTTGAGAAAGCCGCGACGGCAGCTGGAGGTGAGCATGGTGCGATAGCCAAGCGCAGTCAGCGTGTTTGCCAGACTGTGATGGAATCGGCCGACGCCTCGCTTGAACAGAAAATAGGCGTTGGAGCCGAAGCTTGCGCTGGAAAGGCCGGTGAGCAGGCTGAACTCGGATTGCCACGATCCCCCGCCGAAAATATCGACATTCAAGCGGCCATGGAAACCGTCTTTCGGGGTGAGAAACGCTTCGACATTTGGCTCGACCGGAAGCCCGAACAGGCGCGGATCGAAGATCGACTCGTGCTGGATGACGATGATGTCGGGACAGTCGAGCCTGCGCGCCGGCAGGGCCGGCAGCAGCGGCAATGGGTGCTCGGCGATATCGCTGAGAGCGAGCCCACCGAACTGTCGCCAGGAACGCGGGTTCAGTAGCGAAGCTATGAATGCCGAAAAGAAACACCGCCGTTGTGCCGCAATGCGCTGGAACGACATTGTCCCGCCGCCCGTCCTGTAGGCTGCGAACAAGCCAATGGAAAATACGCTGAACAGAACAATCTGGAGCTCGGGAGAAACCGGCGGCCCGGCCACGTAACGCAGAGTTGCGGCCGCGGCAAGAATGAGTGCGACGCCTCCAGCGAGAACCGCGCTGACTGCGAGCGGATATTGTACGACAAAAAACGGCACCGTTCCCGCAAACACCAGCGGTAAATCCGTAACGGTCAGTTTCAGCCCACTGTGCTCGTACTTGACGCGTGAGGCCCCGAAGATGGCCGCGACCAGGATCGACGACAGCAGAATCGCGCGTTCGAAATCGGTGACGACAATCAGCAGGACTGCTGCAACGAAACCGAGCCCGGCGATCGCCAATCGAAGATGCTCAACGCTGCACTCTGCCAGCCAAATAATGGCGATGGCGGCCACAATGATGAACGTCAATGTCATATGGATCGGACGGCCAGGTCGCGGATAAAATCCTACAATTGCTATACTATCGAGACAGGCTAAGAAAGCGGGGGTTTCAGTCGTCCTTACTCAGCCTCGAATGATTGAGGGGCACCTTATATTATACCGTGGGCGGTGCGCCCCCCTCGCCCCGCTCTTGCGGGGAGAGGGCTGGGGTGAGGAGCTGTCTCCGCGAACGCGGAGCCCGCGACGGGCACTGTGCCCTGCCCCTCACCCGAAATTCCCGCGTTCCGCGTGAATTTCGACCTCTCCCCGCAAAGAGCGGGGAGAGGTGAAGGAAACTCGCGCACCCTGTTTCGACTCAAGACCGTCTCGCTCTAGCCGATCTCCTCGCGGACCTTGGCGGCGGCGTCGCACATCGCCTTGAGCTTTCCGAACGCCACATGCCGCGGCATGTATTTCATGCCGCAATCCGGTGCGACCACCAGCCGCTCGGCTGCGACGTGTTTCAGCCCGTTGCGGATCCGCTCGGCGACGACGGCCACGGTCTCGACCTCGGGGTCGCCGAGATCGAGCACGCCGAGCATGATCGTCTTCGACGACAGGTCCTTGAGCACGCCGAGATCGAGCCGGGGCTGCGCCGCCTCGATCGAGATCTGCGCGGCGCTGGTGTCGGCGAGTTCGGACAGGAACGAATAGCCGGCCGGCTTGCTCGAGCCCGGCACCACGGCGGCATAGCCGAAACACAGATGCACCACGGTCGGAACCGTGATGCCGTCGAGCGCGCGGTTGATCGCCTTCACCGCAAAGCGCCTGGCCAGTTCGGGGTTGTTGCGCACCCAGGGCTCGTCGAGCTGGATCACGTCGGCGCCTGCCGCCTGCAGATCGTGCGCTTCCGCGTTCACCGCCTCGGCAAAGGCCATCGCGAGCGCCTCGTCGTCACGATAGAACTCGTCGCTCGCCTGCTGGCTCATGGTGAACGGGCCGGGCAGCGTGATCTTGGCGGCGCGATCGGTGTTGCGGCGGAGATACTCCATGTCGCGCCGCTCCACGGGTCCGGTGCGCCTGATTTGGCCGACCACGCGCGGCACCGGCGTCTGCTGCCCGGACCGCGTGACGATCAGCGCCGGATTGTCGGCATCGATGCCGTCGAGCGCGGTTGCAAAGCGGTTCGAATAGCTCTCGCGGCGGATTTCACCGTCGGTCACGATATCGATGCCGGCGCGCTCCATGTCGCGGATCGCGACGATGGTGGCGTCGTCCTGGGCTTCCTCGAGATGTGCCGCAGGTAACCGCCACATCTCGTGCATCCGCGTCCGCGGCACCGATTTCGACAGCATCGCGCGGTCCACCAGCCATTCCGGTTGCGGATAGCTTCCGACCACGGTCGTCGGCAACAGATGTGTAGGCAGGTTCACGGGTGCGCTCCTTGTTTTCATTCTTCGTCCGCCACGCCGCAAGCGACGCGCTCCATCAGGTCACAGGCTGCAGCGCGCCGGAAGCGATTTCGTCGGCCGCCACTGACCTCCGAAATGCGGGGAGCCGCGAGCTCGACGAAATTTATGGTCGTCATGAGATGCCGGAACGGCGCGTCCACCGCCGGTGTCGCGCCTCAGCACTGCATCCACAATCGCGGCATGTTCGGCTTCGACATTGCGCGGCCTGCCGACTTCGCGGCCGAACTCCCCCCGAAATCCAGCCCTGCACTGCTCATGTCCGGCCAGATTGGGGGCGTTTTTCAAGATCGTCAATCGAAAATCGAGTTGCGCCACTCTCCAGTGAGGCAGCTGGGAACCGGAGTTCTCGGCCCAGTCAACAGGGCGTGATGAAGCAATGTGTGCCGGATCACATTCTCGGATCGAGAAACGGTGTTACGGCTGCCTTGCTGCGACAGCCGCAACCACGCGTTCGAACCGGAGGGATCAAGCAACAACGCAGCGATTGAGACCAAACTAGATTGATGGAAGGTGCAACATGCAACAATCGTCCTTTCAAGTTGCGTCCAGGACGGATCAATCAGACTTCAAACCACCCCCTGCGCATCATTATTTTTTAGACTTTCTCTTGGCGTTCGTCGGCATTGCAATGCTCGGCACCAACTCCAACAAAGCTGCAACGAATGCGGCGGCCGGCTGGTTTTCTTTCCGCGGAGCCGCGCTTGCAACGTCATATTCGAGCCAATTCTCAAACGGAATGCCGCTGCCGTAATCGATGGCATTCGTAATGTACTTTGCCTCCATCCAGCAGGCGGCATGCGCGACGTCGTGATTTCAGATTCGAATACCCAGCATCACTTCTTGAAAATGCCAGGAGCAAGCGATGTATTACCAATGGCGCAGCTTTCCGCGATTGGCAGACAACGAGGCTGAACCTCTCCTCAATATCGATTGCGAGCCTCTAACAAGGCGCAAGGGCTTCTTTGCCACTCTCCTGAATGCCCTTCACGAATCAAGGCGCCTTCAGGCGCAGCGCGTCATCGGCCAATACCGGCACTTGATTGTGAAGGATCGCGCCAACAACGCGCCAGATTGAAATTGTGAATTCGTAGCGAGAAGTAATTCAGACATGGCAATTACCAACGACTCCCGCGCCCAGCGACCATCAACGTCCTCTAAGGCATGGCTAATCGCCGTCGTTGTTGCTTTCGGCTTTCTGCACCTCGTTGGAGCAATCATGCTGTTTGGCGCGTCGAGTACCAGACCGATTGAAACCGAACTGACGTCGATCCGCGGCGACTAGAGCCTCCGTTCCGATTTTGAATCGGAACGGAGGCTCTAGCCTTTTGTTTTGACGCGCTTGCTTGGGCGGCGAACCGGTACCCACCCCGGATCAAGTCCGGGGCAGGCTTTCGCTGGAAAACGCTCCACACGGATCGGCTGTTATCGGCCCGGAAGAGTCCACCCGCTTCCACCGCGCCATTGGCCACGATCGCCATCGAGAGGAATTGATATCGTGCCCGGAATGTCCCTGTACCTTGTGCTGAGCGCGGCGGTGTTTGCGGGCGCGTTCGTCTCCGGCCTTGCAGGCTTTGCGTTTTCGGCGGTCGCCGGCGCTATCCTGCTGCACGTCTTTCCTCCTCTGGAGGCTGTGCCATTGATGATGGCCTGCAGCATCGCGGTGCAGGCAGCCAATCTGCTCGCGCTGCGCAAGAGCATGCAATGGAAGGGCAGCCTCGTTTTCATCGCAGGCGGACTGGCAGGCATTCCGATTGCGATTTTTCTTCTGCAGAATGTGGATACAAGGACTTTCAGATTGGGCTTTGGAGCGCTCGTATCGCTATACGCGGCATACGCTCTGTTCCGGCCGACGCTTAGCTACTTGCGTCAAATGGAGAGTCAAAGCAGGAACGCGTTGGTCGGATTTGGTGGCGGACTGGTCGGCGGATTGACGGCAATGCCCGGCGCGCTTCCCACGATCTGGTGCGACATGCATGGTCTGTCGAAGAGCCAGCAGCGCGGATTGGTCCAGCCCTTCATCGCGGTCATGCAACTTTTCGCACTCGCTCTCATGCTTTCGCACCACAGCCTCTCACCAAAGGTCCTGGTCGATTTTGGCATATGCCTTCCAGCGCTCGCGGTGGGAACGGCCCTCGGCATCATGTCGTTCGGACGCATTGACGAAGTCGCGTTCAAACGAATTATTCTTGTCTTGTTGCTGTTTTCAGGACTTTGCCTTGTGGTTTGAGCTGCGTGTCGGCATCGCCGGGCGGCGGCCGAAACCCGGTTACTCCGCCACTTCCGAATACGACGTGGCCGGCAGCTGGGCCTCGATCGCCTGCTCCTCGGCAATGATCTTGGGCTTGCGCAGCCAGACGTAAATCTGGGCCCCGATCAGCACCACGCAAATCAGCAGGAAGAAGGCGCTGATCGGACGCTCGACGAACGTCATCAGATCGCCGCGGGAGATCAGGAGGCTGCGCCGGAAGTTCTCCTCGAAACGCGGGCCAAGCACGAAGCCGAGCAGGATCGGTGCGGGGTGGAAGTCGAGCCGCAGCAGGATGTAGCCGACAATGCCGATGAACAAGGTCTCGCCGACCTGGAACATGTCGTTATTGGCGGCATAGACCCCGATGCAGACGAAGAACATCGCGCTCGGATAGAGGTAGCGATAGGGGATGCTCAAGAGCTTCACCCAGAGACCGATCATCGGCACGTTGAGGATGACCAGCAGGATGTTGCCGATCCAGAAGCTCGCGATCAGGCCCCAGAAGATGTCGGCGTGCTGGCTGATCAGCTGCGGGCCCGGAACGATGCCGTGAATGATGAGCGCGCCCAAGAGCAGCGCCATCACGGTGTCGCCGGGAATGCCGAGGCTCATGGTCGGGATGAAATCGCCCTGCACCGAGGAATGCGTCGAGGCTTCGGGACAGGCGACGCCCTCGATCGCGCCGCGGCCGAAACGCTCCGGCGTCCGCGATATCTTCTTCTCGGTGGCGTAGGACACGAAGGAGGCGATGGTCGGTCCGGTGCCCGGAATCAGCGCGCACAGGCTGCCGATGAAGGTGCCGCGGATCATCGGCCAGAACGCCAGCTTGAGATCGGCCTTCGACGGGAACATGTCGGAGATGCCGACCTTGGCGTATCTCAGATCGACCTCTTCGGTGTTGTTGATGCTGTTCATGAACTCGGCGATGCCGAACATGCCGAGCGCCAGCGCGATGATCTCGACGCCGTCGAACAGCTCGGTGATGCCGAAGGTGAAACGCGGCTGTCCGGTCTCGATGTCGGACCCGACGATGCCGACCAGCAGCCCAAGCACCGTCATCGCGATGCCCTTGAGCGGCGATCCCTTCGCCAGGGTCGAGCCCGCCAGCAATCCGACCAGCATCAGCGTGCAAACTTCGGCCGGCCCGAATTTGAGCGCGACGCTGACCAGGTAGGGCGCCAGGAAGATCATCTCGGTGATGCCGAAGGACGCGCCAATGAAGGCGGCGATGATGGTGATGCCGAGCGCGGTGCCGCCCTTGCCCTGTTTGGTCAGCGGAAACCCGTCAAGACAGGTCACCGCGTGCGGCGGGTGACATGGCAGGTTCAAAAGGATCGAGCAGATGGCGCCGCCGTATTGGGCGCCGTAGTAGACGCCGGACAGCATCAGGATCGCGGGCACCGGCTGCATCCCGAAGGTCAATGGCAGCAGGATCGAGATGGTGGCGACCGGCCCCATTCCCGGCAGCACGCCGACGAGATTGCCGACCAGCACGCCGAGAAAGCAGTACATCAAATTGTGCGGTTCGAGCGCTACGCCGAAGCCGTACCAGAGATCGGTAATCGCAGTTGAGATCACAGGTTGAACCCCCGCAACAGCGGAAACGGAATGCCCAGGAGATAGTGGAACAGCAGCACGCCGAACACGGTGATGCCGGCCGCGAGAATCGCCGACGATTTATACGTGGCGGTGTTGTCCCCGAGCGCGCAGACGAAGACGCAGGCGAAGATCGCCGGCATCATGCCGCCGTACTGTCCCAGGATGATGAACAGCACGGGGCCGCCGAGAATGCAGAGCCAGCCGAACCATTGCGGGTTGGCGGGCAGGAACTTCTTGTCGTCCGGCTCGGATGATCCGAGCGCAGTGCCGGCGATCAGGATGCCCAGGAACGCCAGCACGATACCCAGCATGACCGGCAGGAAGCCGGGCCCCATTCTGGCCAGGCTGCCGATCTTGTAGCCGCTACCGGTCACGGCGGCGCCGACCCCGAGCAGAAGCATCAGGCCGCCGGCGTAGTAGTCGCGCTTGATCTTGAATCGACCGTCCAAGGTCTTCCTCCGGAAATTTTCGCTCTTGTTGGCCGACACTAACTTAAACGGCCGGCATCTGTCGACCTCTCGGCTGTCGCGCAGACGAAATGATCAAATCAGCGCAACTCCGGCTTCTGGCCGGTTTTGGTGCAAAAGTCGGCCGCAGTGGATTGGACCCCTGAGCTTTTCGTTCACAGCTGCCCCTTGGCGCGTCGGCCCCGGTGCTCCTCATGCAACTCCACGCTACGCGATACGCGCAGCCCGAGTAGGTGGGGGTTCGCTTGGACAAGGCCGGGCACCGGAGTTATTGCTAGTCTGGGAGCATTGTTCCGCTGGAACGGCTGCGCCGCGCGCGGATCGGTCAAGACCTTCATTGAGGGCGGTGTCGTGCAAGCATTCCCCAAAATCCTGGGCCGCCACTATTTCGCAATCTTTGTATTGGCGTCCGCCACGCTCTCCTACCAGATCCTGATCACGCGTTTCTTCAGCGTCATGTTGTATTATCATTTTGCATTCGCTGCCATTTCGCTGGCCATGCTGGGCCTTACGCGCGGCGCGATGAAGGTCTACAGCCAGCCCTGCCGCTACGTTTATGATCGCGTTGGCGTGGAATTCGCGCGCCACGCATCGTGGTTCGCGATCAGCGGCGTCGGCGCGATGACCGCCTTCCTGTGCGTGCCGCTGGTGATCCCCTCGGACTACGTGCCGGCGGCGCTGGCGATCGCGACGTTCGCCTTCGTACTGCCCTTTACCGAAAGTGGCGTCTGCATCACGCTGCTGCTCACGCGTCTGCCCTATGGCGGCGGATGGCTTTATGCGGCCGACCTTTCCGGGGCCGCGCTCGGATGCCTCGGGGTCATCTTCGTCCTGCTGGTCGTCGATCCCGTGAGCGCCACATTATGGATCGGAACCCTGGCCGCCGGTGCGGGTTGGACCGTGGTGCGGGACGGCGGCGACACAAGCAGCCTGCGCCTGAGCGGCGGCGTCGCGCTGGCGCTGGCTATTGCGGCGACCGTGCATACCGGACTTGATGTGTCCGGCAAAAGCCATCTCGGCATCTTCTGGGCCAAGGGGCATCAGCAGACGGGCACGCTGTTTGAGCGCTGGAACACCTATTCGCGCGTGCGGGTGACGGCGCTTGGCGAGGGCGTTCCGTTCGGCTGGGGCTTCGCCCACACCCAGGAGATGAAGGTCAACCAGAATTACCTCGACATCGACGCGGATGCGAGCACGGTCATCACCGGGAATGATGGCGATATCGGCAAGCTCTCCTACCTGAAGGACGACGTCATCAATGCCGCCTACCTGGTGCGGCAGCCTGCCGACGTCGCCGTCGTGGGTGTGGGCGGCGGCCGTGACATTCTGTCCGCGCTGTTTTTCGGCGCCAAACACGTCAGCGGAATCGAGATCAACCCCGCGATCTTCGAGGTCCTCACCGACAAGTTCGCCGATTTCTCCGGCCATCTCGATCGCCAGCCCGGCGTGTCGCTGGTCAATGCCGAAGCCCGCAGCTACATCAACCATTCCTCCGATCGTTTCGACCTTGTCCAGATTTCGTTGATCGACACCTGGGCCGCAACGGCCGCGGGCGGGTTAACGCTCACGGAGAACCGGCTTTATACCGTGGAGGCCTGGGATGATTTCTACCGGGCGCTGAAGCCCGGCGGGCTGTTGTCGGTATCGCGCTGGTACGATCCGGACGGTCACCGCAGCGAGTTCTATCGCCTGGTGGCGATCGCCGCGAGCGCGCTGCAGCGCCAAGGTGTATCCGCCGCCGAGCTGCGCCGCCATGTCGTCGCACTGAACGTCGGCAACATCGTGACGGTGATGACCAGTCCCGACGCCTTCACCGACACGCAATGGCAAGGTGCGCGCACCAGACTTCTCGCCCAGGGCTTCAAGATCCTGCTGGCGCCGGATGTCACTTTCGACAGCGTCACCTCGAATTTGATGTCCGGCAAGGCAGACGCGGCGTTCTTCGCATCGCTGCCGGAAAACATCACGGCATCGACGGACGATAATCCGTTCTTCTTCTATACCGCGCGCTTCGGCGATCTCGTCGCCAGGCCCTCATCGGCGCTCACCAACAACAACGCGGCGATCAGCATGACGCTGCTGCTGATCGTGGTCGCGCTTTGCGCCTGCGGCTACTACATCGTCGCCCCGTTTGTCCGTCTCGCGCGGCGGATCCCGCTGTCGGCGCTGACGCCGCCCGTCACCTATTTCTGCGCGATCGGCATGGGCTTCATGCTGATCGAGATCTCGCAAATGCAGCGGCTGATGGTCTTCCTTGGACATCCGGTCTACGGGCTCGGTGTCGTGCTGTTCACAATTCTGCTCTTCGGCGGGATCGGGAGCGCCACGGTCGGTGCCCGTGCCCCTCGATTGGGCGCGCTCATCGCCAGGGTCGTTGCGCTATTGGCGACGCTGGTTCTGGCGGGGCTACTCACCCCCTGGTTCAGCACGTGGGCGCGATCGGAAGCGACCGCCATGCGCATTCTGTTGTCGGTCGCGCTGCTGGCACCCCCGGCGTTCTGCATGGGAATGATGTTCCCGCTCGGCTTGAGCATCTGGCGCCGTCATTCAGAGCTGCTTCCGTTCTTCTGGAGCGCCAACGGGATCACGTCGATGCTGGCATCGGTGCTGGGCATGGCCCTGTCGATCGAGTTCGGCATCGCCAGGACCTACGCGCTGGGCGCCTGCTGCTATGCCGTCTGTGCCTTCATGATCGTGCGAAGCCATCAGGCGAACCGCATCGGTGTGTCCGAAGCGAGTCCGGTCGATGGACCAGGATTGGTGCGCCAGGATGAAGTCGCCTCCGCGGCCGATCCTGTCCCGCGCGCGCCGATCAGGTGATCAAGCACGGGCGACTACGGGTATGGGGCACGAAGCCGCCGGAGCGGAACGTCAGCTGTTCCGCCGCCGTCGGGAGTACACCGGACACGATGCGGACGGTTCAATTCGGTCGAGATTCGACCCAAATGGATCATTGGAACGACATGCTGATGCACGCGATCTGGCCGCAGTCCGTATTCTTACAGTGGTCAAAGGCATGCTCGTGTTAATTGTTCCGAGTGCAATATGGAGCGGCCCAATTCCGGCTGGCCCTCCAGGATGTAATTCATGAAGCTGCGCCTTTCCCTGGGGGTTCGCATTTACTGCATCATCGGTCTCAGCTTTTGCTGTCTGATCGGACTCGCTGTGCTTGAAATCAGTACGCTCGCGACCTCGCTGAAAGTGCAGCGCCAGTTTGAACTCGGCCATCTCGGACAGCTTGCGATGGATGTCGTGCAGGAGGAATATGATGCAGCGAAGCGCGGCGAAGAGTCTGAGGAGATAGCCAAGGCCAAGGCCGCGGCCCGCATCGGCAAAATGCGCTACGGTAACGGCGATTACTTTTGGATCAATAATCTCAGCCAGATGATCATGCATCCGGTTAAACCGGAGCTGATCGGCCAGGACATCAAGGGAATTAAGGATCCCGCAGGCAGGGCCACTTTTTATGACGCCGCGGTGCTCGCGCAGCGGGATGGCAGCGGCTTCATTGAGTATCAATGGCCAAAGCCTGGCAAAGACGCGCCCCAGCCGAAGCTATCCTTTGTCACCGAGTTCGTGCCGTGGGGCTGGATGATCGGCACCGGAGTCTACATCGACGACATCGAAGCCCAGGTGTGGGACAGCGTGAAGATGATTGCGCTTGTCGGCCTGTTCGTCATGCTCGGGCTTGGCTCGGTCACATTCCTGATCGCGCGGCGGATGTCGTGCGCGCTGGTGGCGATGACGTCCTCGGTGACCAAGCTCGGTGAAGGCGACTTCCAAATAGAACTGCCCGGGCTTGATCGCGGCGACGAACTCGGCGACATGGCGCGGTCGATCGAGCAATTCAAGATCAAGGCTGCCGAGAAAGCCCGCGACGAGGCCGACGCCAAGATCAGGCACGAGCAGGTCGCGGCTCAGCAGCGCAAGGCTGACATCGTCAAACTGGCCGACGGCTTTGAAGGCGCGGTTGGCAAGATCATAGAGACCGTTTCCTCGGCGTCGACAGAACTCGAAGCATCAGCCGGAATGCTGACCAAGACCGCCCAACGGGCACAGGAAATCACCTCGACGGTTGCGGCGGCGTCGCAGGAGGCATCCACCAACGTGCGGTCGGTGGCTTCTGCCACGGAGGAAATGACGTCCTCGGTGAACGAGATCAGCCGTCAAGTTCAGGATTCGGCGCGGATAGCCAACGAGGCTGTCGCGCAAGCCCGCAAGACCAATGATCGCGTGGGTGAATTGTCCACTGCGGCGGCCCGCATCGGCGACGTGGTCGAACTGATCAACACCATCGCCGGGCAGACCAACCTGCTGGCCTTGAACGCGACCATCGAGGCGGCGCGCGCGGGCGAAGCTGGCCGCGGTTTTGCGGTCGTTGCGTCCGAAGTCAAGGCGCTCGCCGAGCAGACGGCAAAGGCAACCGGCGAGATCGGCCACCAGATCACCGGCATCCAGTCCGCAACGCAGGAGTCGGTCAGCGCCATCAAGGAAATCAGCGGCACCATTGAGAAGCTGTCGGAAATTTCCTCGACCATCGCGGCAGCGGTGGAAGAGCAGGGCGCGGCGACCCAGGAGATTTCCCGCAACGTGCAGCGAGCCGCCCAAGGCACCCAGCAGGTCAGTTCCAACATCATCGACGTGCAGCGCGGCGCCGGCGAGACCGGATCGGCCTCGTCGCAGGTTCTGTCGGCGGCACAGTCACTGTCGCGCGACAGCCATCGCCTCAAGCTCGAAGTCGGCAAGTTCCTCAACACGGTACGTGCCGCTTAAGCAATAAAGCCTGGCTCGATTTGCCCTGCGCCGTCGCGTAAACCACTGTGTGAAGCGCTGGCTTGCCCGACGGGCAACGCGCGCATGCCAGCCATGCCCGATTTGCCCGTCGGGCCAAAGTGCCGCACGCCTCGCGGCTTGCGTGCCCATTGTCAATTGTCATCGTCCGGCATAGCCGTCCGAAGGACGGCGTCGCTTCCGCTCGCCTATGACCGGACGATCCAGTTTTCCAGAGACGCCAGTGATGGAATCGATAAGCCGCGGCGTACTGGAGACCCCGCATGCGCGGGGTATGACGGTGGTGCTTGAGAGGCGCTACTGGCCGTCGTTGCGGGGCATGTCACGGGATTTGCCTGGCCCAAGGAAACGCGCTAGCGCTCTTGCACCAAGCATAGCGCCGCGCCGGCGGCGGGGCAGACGGGAAACATGACCAGCGGCGTATCAAAAGGCGCAAACGGGCCGTCCGAGATCACCGAATTCGACTACGTCGTCGTCGGCGCCGGCTCGGCCGGATGCGTGCTGGCCAATCGTCTGAGTGCGGACGGCAGGCATACGGTGCTGCTGCTCGAGGCGGGACCGAAGGACAGGAACATCTGGATCCACGTGCCGCTCGGCTATGGAAAACTGTTCAAGGAGAAGAGCGTCAACTGGATGTACCAGACCGAGCCCGAGCCGGGGCTCGGTGGGCGCAGCGTGTTCCAGCCGCGCGGCAAGGTGCTGGGCGGATCGAGTTCGATCAACGGTCTCTTGTACGTCCGCGGCCAGCACGAGGACTATGACCGCTGGCGCCAGCGCGGCAATGTCGGCTGGGGCTTTGACGACGTGCTGCCCTATTTCAAGAGGGCGGAGGACCAGACGCGCGGCGCCGATCCCTATCATGGCACGGGCGGTCCGCTGCCGGTGTCGGACTGGCGTCATGCCGACCCGCTCTCGGAGGCCTTCGTCAAGGCGGCGGTCGAAGCCGGCATTCCCTTCAACCCGGATTTCAACGGCGCCACCCAGGAAGGCGCCGGCTTCTTCCAGACCACGACCCGTCGCGGCCGGCGCGCCTCAAGCGCGTTTTCCTATCTGCGACCTGCGCGCGGGCGAGCCAACCTCTGCATCGAGACCGATGCGCTGGCACGGCGCCTGATCTTCGAGGGACGCCGGGCGCGGGCGGTTGAGTACCGGCAAAGGGGAGTGTTGCGGGCCGCGCGGGCGCGCCGGGAAATCCTGGTGTCGAGCGGCGCCTATAACTCGCCGCAATTGCTGCAGCTGTCCGGTGTCGGTCCGGCGGACCTCCTGAAAGCGCACGGCATCGATGTCGTGCTCGATGCGCAAGGCGTCGGCAATGATCTGCAGGACCATCTGCAGGTCCGCATCGTGATGCGGTGCGCGCAGCGCATCACGCTCAACGATGTCGTCAACAATCCCTTGCGCAGCGTCATCGCCGGCGCGCAATATGCCGCCTTTCGCAAGGGGCCGCTGACGATCGCTGCCGGCACGTCGGGCGCCTTCTTCAAGACCAGCCCGCGGCTGGCGACGCCGGACATCCAGATCCACTTCATTCCGTTTTCCACCGACAAGATGGGCGAGAAGCTGCACCCGTTTTCGGGCTTCACCGCTTCGGTCTGTCAGCTTCGCCCGGAGAGCCGCGGCTCGCTCAGGATCAGGAGCGCGGATCCAGCCGTGGCGCCGGAAATCCGCATCAATTATCTCGCGACCGAAACCGATCGCATGGCCTTCATCGACGGCATCCGGGTCCTGCGGAAAATCCTCGCGGCGGCCGCGCTGAAATCCTATGTGGTCGATGAGGTCTATCCCGGGGCCAGTACCACGAGCGACGCGGACGTGCTGGATTTCTGCCGCAAGACCGGCAGCACCGTCTATCATCCGACCTCGACCTGCCGGATGGGCAACGATTCGCTCGCCGTGGTCGATCAGGGCCTGAAGGTTCGCGGCATCGAGGCCTTGCGCGTGGTCGACGCCTCGATCATGCCGGATCTGATGTCGGGCAATACCAATGCGCCGACCATCATGATCGCGGAAAAAGCCTCCGACATGATCTTGCAGGACGCACGGTGAAATGGGAGCGAATGTCGTGACAACTCGATTCCGGATCGGCACGCGCAAGAGCACGATGGCGCTGGCGCAGACCGAGGAGATCGCGCGCCGCCTCGTTGCGGCCGTGCCCGGCATCGATGTCGAGATCGTCAAGTTCGAAACCACAGGCGATTCCGACCAGACCGGCAAGCTGCTGCCGCATGGCGGCAAGGGCGGCGCATTCGTGGCGCAGATCCGCGAGGCGGTCGTCGCGGGGCAGTTGCAGGCCGCGATGCATTCGCTCAAGGACATGCCGGGCAACGAGGATACCCCGGGGCTGGTGATCGGCGCCACGCTGTCGCGCGATCCGCCCGGCGACGTGCTGGTGCTGCGGCCGGGCATTTCATTCGATGGGCTGAAGCGCGCGCGCGGCAAAGGCTTCAAGATCGGCACCAATGCGGTGCGGCGCGCCGCCTACGCGCGGCGGCTGTTTGCCGAGATCGAGGTGATCCATTTTCGCGGTGCCGCAGACACGCGGGTGCGCAAGCTCGACAATGGCGAGCCGCAGCGCCTGCCCGACGGCGGCGCGGTTGGTCCGGCGGACGCCCTGATCATGGCCCGCTCCGGGCTCGAGCGCGTGGGCTTGGCCGCCCGCATCGCCTATGAGTTTCCGATCTCCGACATGCTGCCCGCGGTCGGCCAGGGCATCGTCGCGGTCGAATGTGCCGCGCACGACTGGGAAAGCCGACGCATTCTCGGCGCGATCGATGATGTTGCCGCCCACCGATGCGCCGATGCTGAGCGCGAGGTGCTGTGGGTGCTCAACGGTCACTGCAATTCGCCGATCGCCGGTTATTCTGTCATCGACGGCGCGTCGATGACACTGACGGCCTCGGTGTTGGATGAATCGGGCGGCCTGTTCATCGAGGCCTCGCGCTCCGGGCCTTCGGATCGCCCGCGCGAGCTTGGCCGCGCGGTCGGGCTCGACCTGCTCGCCAAGGGCGCGGCCGAGATCATCGAGCGCAGCCGGCCGAAGTGACTGATCGATGGCGCGTCGTTTACAGCAGGATGGCTTTTGATTGAATCGGGATGCGCCGCTTGCTCCACCTCGCCCCGCTTGCGGGAGAGGTCGAAATTCGCGATAGCGAATTTCGGGTGAGGGGGACTCTCCGCGAGCTGAATTCGCGGTAACAGCCCCTCACCCCAACCCTCTCAGAGCGAGCTTTGCTCGTCTCGCCCCCGTAAGAACGGGGCGAGGGAGCTCACTTCCGTGGCCGCAACAACTCAACCTAACCCCATCACGCTCTAGAGGGGGAGCTTGCCGTAGTTTCGCACCCGCTTCACCATCTGCTCGACATGGGCGATCGGGGTGTCCGGCTGGATGCCGTGACCGAGGTTGAAGATCAGCCGGCCGGCCGCGTAGTTTTCGAGCACGTCATCGATCGCCTGGTCGAGCGCGCCGCCGCCCGCGATCAACGCCAGCGGATCGAGATTGCCTTGCACGGCGACGCGTGTTTGCACCCGCTCGCGGATCAAGGAGGGCTCCGCCGCCCAGTCGATGCTGACGGCATCGACGCCGGTTGCCTCCACATAGGCCGGCAACAGCGCGCCGGCGCCCCTGGGAAAGCCGATGATCCTGGCGCCGTGCACCTTCTTGCGGACGCCCTCGACGATGCGCCGGGTCGGCTCGATCGACCAGCGCGCGAATTCGCGCGGCGGCAGCACGCCGGCCCAGGTATCGAAGATCTGCAGCACGTCGGCGCCGGCCTTCAACTGCCCGACCAGATGCTGGATCGAGTTCTCGACCAGCACGTCGATGATTTTGGCGAACGCCTGCGGATGTTCATAGGCCATCAGCCGCGCCGGCGCCTGGTCCGGCGTGCCTTGCCCCGCCACCATGTAGGTCGCGACCGTCCACGGCGCGCCGCAAAACCCGATCAGCGCGATCTTCGGATCGAGCTCGCGGCGGACGCGGCGCAGCGCCTCGTACACCGGCTCGAGCTTCTCGAAGTCGGCGTGCGGGTGCAGCGCATTGACCTTCTTGGGCGTATCCATGGGATCGAGGCGCGGGCCTTCGCCGGCCTCGAAATGGACCGCGCGGCCGAGCGCATGGGGGATGACGAGAATGTCGGAGAAGATGACCGCGGCGTCGAACTGGAACCGGCGGATCGGCTGCAGCGTCACCTCGGTGGCGAATTCCGGCGTGAAGCACAGATCGAGAAAGCCGCCGGCCTTGGCCCTCACGTCACGATATTCCGGCAGATAACGGCCGGCCTGCCGCATCATCCAGATCGGCGGCACCGCCTGCCGGCGGCCGGCGAGCACTTCAAGCAAGGGTTTGACGTCCGGATGCCGGATCAAATCGATCGTTCCCAAAGACCATGGCGCCTGTGTCCAGGGTTCCCTGATATACCGCGCAGGCGTCGTTGGCCACTGCAACGGAGCGGGAACCCGGGTGATTTCTCGGCGTTGACCCGCTTACTGCTGGAGGTTTCGCATGGCTGAGAAATTCAATCCCGCTCCGCACGACAAGCATGCCGCCGATCCTCGCGAGGCCGCCTTGGCCGACGAGGAGGCCCACGCCCGACTGGAAGCTGGTCTGATCGATACCTTTCCGGCGTCCGATCCGGTGAGTGCCGCCCAGCCCGCCCCCTCCAGGGCCGACCGCGACGGCGCCAGGCCGTCAGCCGGCGATGGCGACGAAGAGGGTCCGTCGCTGTGGGAAAAGGTGAAGGCGGCTTTCCGCTAAGCCGCGGGACGGATCAATCAATAATGTGGCGGCGGCTCGTTCGCGGGCGCCGGCGCGTTGGCCTCGGCCTCCTTGAGGCGTTCGCTGAGGGCTGCGACTTGGCGCGTCAGCGCCTCGATCTCGCGCCATTGCGCGGTGATGGTCTGGTTCAGCGTCTCGATGGTATCGTCCTGATAGGCGATGCGCGTTTCGAGCCGGTCGATGCGATCCCCGAGTTGCTCCAGTTCGCCTGGCTTTGCCTCACTCATCGGATGCTTGTTCCTTGGCGCGTTCCTTGGCGCGCTCGCGCAGGCCATGGCCGAGCGCGATCCGTTCGTCAAACACGAAACATTCGCCGCGCCAGCGGCTCTCGGCCTCCGGCACCGCTTCGAGATATTTCAGGATGCCGCCCTTGAGATGATAGACCTCGTGAAAGCCGCGGGCGAGCAAATGGGCGCTGGCCTTTTCGCAGCGGATGCCGCCGGTGCAGAACATCGCGATCCTCCGGTCGCGGGCTGGATCGAGTTCGCGCGCCGCAAAATCCTTGAACTGCCCAAAGCGTGCGATGCCGGGATCGATGGCGCCTTCGAAGCTGCCCATCGTCACTTCGAACGCGTTGCGGGCGTCGATGAGGAGCGTGCCGGGCGCAGCGATCAGCGCGTTCCAGTCAGCGGGATCGACGTAGGTCCCGACCCTCAGCGTCGGGTCGGCGTCGGCATCGCCGAGGGTGACGATCTCCTTCTTGAGGCGCACCTTGAGCCGCGCAAACGGCATCGCCGTGCTGGACGAGAATTTCAGCTCGAGCCCGTCGAGGCGTCCGCCGAACAGCTCGCCTTCGCGCAACTCCCGCACCAGCGCCGCGATCCCATCGCCGGTTCCCGCGAGCGTGCCGTTGATGCCTTCCCGCGCCAGCAGCACGCTGCCTTTCAGCTCGAGGCTCGCGCAGATCGCGCGCAAGGGCTCGCGCAACTTCCGGAAGTCCGGCAGCGCGGCGAACTGGTAGAAGGCGGCAACCCTGTAAGCCATGGCGAGGGTTTATCAGGGAGGCGGGAACGCGATCAACATAAACGGTGTCGTCCCTGCCTGGTGCGCAATTGCGTACGGGGGCCGGGACGGCGCCGGGAAGCATTGCCGCCATCCCTCCCAAGCATTGCCCAGTGCCGCATGAATGTGTCATGTAGCCCAGCTTTCCGAGCCGCGCACGGCAAAACCAATTGAACGAGCAGTTTGGCATGAGGAATTTCCACTTCGCCGGCCGGTCGACGGTCCACGCCCAGAACGCGATGGTGGCGACCTCGCACCCGCAAGCCGCACTTGCCGCGGTCGAGGTGATGCGCGCCGGCGGCACGGCGGCGGATGCGGCGGTCGCGGCCAGCGCGTTGCTGGCGGTGATCGAGCCGCAATCGACCGGCATCGGCGGCGATTGCTTCGCGCTGCTGCAGCCGAGAGGCGACGGCAAGATCACGGCCTATAACGGCTCAGGCCGGGCGCCTATGGCCGCCGACGTCTCCTGGTACCTCGACCACAAGATCCACGCGGTGCCGCTGACATCGGCGCATGCGGTCTCGATTCCCGGCGCGGTCGATGCCTGGGCCACCATCCTGCGCGATCACGGCAAGTTCGGCCTCGATAGCTTGCTGCAGCCTGCGATCAAGGCCGCTGAGGAGGGCTATGTCGTCACGCCCCGCACCGCCTTCGACTGGAACAACCAGTTCGAGAAACTGAAGAAGGGCGTCAACACCGAGCGCTATCTGCTGCCGCACGGCCTGCCCGCACGCGCAGGCGACGTGATCCGCCAGCCGGAGCTCGGCACGACCCTGCGCGCGATTGCGAAAGACGGTCGCGATGCCTTCTACAAGGGCCCCATCGCCGAGGACATGGTGGAAACGCTGCGCGGCATCGGCGGGCTGCACACGTTGGATGATTTCGCCGCCCACACCACCGAGACCACGTCCCCGATCGGGACCATGTACAAGGGGTACGACGTCTGGCAATGCCCGCCGAACGGGCCGGGCATTACCATGCTGGTGATGCTCAACATCCTGTCGCGTTTCGATCTGACGAAATTCGCGCCCTTGAGCGTGGAGCGGTTTCATCTCGAGGCCGAGGCGGCGCGGATCGCCTACATGATGCGCGAGCAATATATCGGCGATCCCGCCCACGTGAACGTCGATGTGGCGGGAATTCTGGCCAAGGATTTCGCCGACGAATATGTCGGGAGGATCCGGATGGACGGCGTGCTCGATCTGCCGAATGTGTCGCCGCCGATGCATCCGTCGACCGTCTACATCACGGTGGTCGATGAGCATCGCAACGTCTGCTCCTTCATCAATTCGATCGCCCATTCCTTCGGTTCGGCGATCGTCTCCAACAAGAGCGGCATTCTCCTGCAGAACCGCGCCGGCGGCTTCCGCATTCAACCCGGTCATCCCAACTGTATCGCGCCCGGAAAACGGCCGCTGCACACCATCATTCCCGCCTTGGTGACGAAGAACGGCCGCGCGGTGATGCCCTACGGCGTGATGGGCGGGCAGTATCAGCCGGTCGGCCAGACCCGTGTGCTGACCAATATCCTCGACTACGGTTGCGACGTGCAGGAAGCGATCGACATGCCGCGCGGGCTGCATTACGAGGGCGTCTATCAACTCGAGGACGGCGTGCCGGCCTCGACGGTCGAGGGGCTGAAGCAGCTCGGACACAAGACCACGAGCCTGGTCTCGCCGCTCGGCGGCGGCCAGGCGATCTGGATCGATTGGGACAAGGGAACGCTCACCGGCGGCTCCGAACCACGCAAGGACGGTTGCGCGCTCGGCTACTGAACTTGACGCAACCAACACAGCACAGCAGGAAAGATGACATGATGCGGCGCCTCAGGATACGCGAACTGCCAACCGTCCTTGTCATTGCCCTGAGCGGGTGCTTGGCCCTTCTCACCGCATCCCATGGGGCATTGGCCCAGAGCACAGGAAAGACCATGACAACAGCTTCAGGCTTGCAGATCACCGACAGCAAAGTGGGCACCGGCGCCTCGCCCAAGCCCGGCCAGATCTGCGTGATGCACTATACCGGCTGGCTCTACGAGAACGGAGAGAAGGGCAAGAAGTTCGACTCCTCGGTCGATCGCAACGAGCCGTTCGAATTCCCGATCGGCAAGCACCAGGTCATCGCCGGCTGGGACGAGGGCGTCGCCACCATGAAGGTGGGTGGCAAGCGCACCCTGATCATTCCGCCGGCCATGGGCTACGGCGCGCGCGGCGCCGGTGGCGTGATCCCGCCAAACGCGACGCTGATGTTCGACGTCGAGCTCTTGGCCGTCAAATAGCAGGCACGGATGCCGATGAACGGCATCCCGGTGAGTAGCAAAGGGAACAGGTCGATCACGAGGTCGGCCGGCGGATCGTTGCCAGCCTTGCATCCTCGGCGATGTAAGTGTCGTTCCTCATGAGCCGGCTCGCAGCGGTGGCCGCTTGCCAACAACCGTGCTCACGATCACGTCGGCGGCCAGCCGGTGCACGTCCTGAGCGCGGCAAAGTTCTGTCCCCGGACTGAGCAACGCGGCGGAACCGCCGGCAACCCCGTAGCGCAGCGCGTTGTCGAGACGGCCATCGTTCACGAGGCTCCACACCATCGCGCCGAGAAAGCTGTCGCCGGCACCGGACACGCTCGCGGGATCGATGGCAAGGCCGTTCGCCCGCAAGGCGAGATCACGCGTGATGAGAAGGGCGCCATCCGGGCCCATCGAGAGCGCGACGATTTCGGTCTGGCCGCGATCGATCAAATCCCGTCCCGCCGCGATCAGTGTCGCATCGTCGCAAGCCGCAATCCCGGTCAATTCCTGGAACTCGCGAAGGTTGGGCTTGATGAGATAAACGCCGTGCTGCAGCGCCGTCTCCAGCAGCGGCCCGGACGTATCGACGATCACCTTGCTTTGGCTTTTCGAGGCGCGGGCGAGCAGCGCGAAAAAATCCTCCGGCACGCCGGGAGGCAAGCTCCCGCTTGCGATGACAAACGCGGGCGGAGGCGTAATGCGACCGATCGATGCCAGGCACTCCTGCCATTCCATGTCGCCGAGCCAAGTGCCCGGAAACACGAAGCGATATTGTTCGCGGGTTGCCTCGTCGAAAACCGTCACGTCCTCCCGCGTCTCGTTCCGGGCCGGGATCAGGATGTTCCGCACAGCCTCGCGTTCGACCAGATCCCTCAGCAGTTGCCCGGTCGCGCCGCCGGCCGGGTAGATCGCGGTCGCGTCAATGCCGAGCCGCTTGAGGACCCGGGCGACGTTGATTCCACCGCCACCGGGATCGCGATGGCCTGCCGCGCAGCGCATCTTGGTGAACGGCACCATTTTCTTGACCGATGTCGAGAGGTCGACAGCGGGATTCATGGTGAGGGTCACGATTTGGGTCAGCGGCATCTCAGCTAACTTCTGCGACGGCGCGCAGGCCCGTGAATGCGACGTCATCATCGAGGATCAGGTAAGCCGGTATCGGCTCGAGATAGCTGCGAAGTCGGCCCTTGTCCTCGAAGCGCGCGCGGAACGCGGAGCGGGCAAGATAATCCGGCACGCGACGAAGGATGCCGCCGGCGATATAGATGCCGCCCTTGGCGCCGAGGGTAAGTGCGAGATTGCCGGCGACGGTCCCGAGCATCGCGCAGAACATGTCGACCGCTGCCCGGCTTGTGGCGCAGCTGCCATCGACACCGTCCCTTGTGATTTCGGCGGCGTGACGAGTTGGCAGGGCAAGGCCGTCCAGTGCAGCAAGAGCCTGATAGAGATTCTCCAGGCCGTTTCCGGACAGCACGCGTTCGGCCGATACATGTCCAAAGCGCTGCCGCAAATGCCCGATGACGGCGTCCTCGCGCGGCGAGTTGCCCGCCATGGTCGCGTGGCCGCCCTCACTCGAAAGCACGATGGGACCGGCGGCGTGCGGGATGTTGACGGCCATTCCGAGCCCGGTGCCGGGGCCAAGTGCCACCAGCGGCGTTCCTGCAACCGGTTGCCGGCCGCCGATCTGCCGCAGCCTGTCCTCGGCGAGGCGCGGCAGCGACCACGCCACCGCCTCGAAATCATTGACCAGGCGCGCGGGCGAAAACCCGTAAACCGCGTGCAGCTCGGCAGCATCGATGACCCAGGAGCTGTTGGTCAGAACGCCGCGGCCGTTCTGGACCACGCCGGCAACGGCGATGATCGCGGCGCGGATCGCGCCGGCGTCCGGCAGCTTTCCGAGATAGGCGTCGACCGCGCCGTGAAAGGTCGCGTACTCGCCTACAGCCAGATGCGAGATTTGGCTGACCATTCCGTCGTGAAGCACGGCGAAGCGCGCATTGGTGCCGCCGATGTCGGCGAGCAGCACACCGTCCTGGGCTCGATTCGGGGAGGTCATCATCATCGCTGCGGCGCCGTCCTGATCGGATTTACGTACCATATCCACAAACCCTGGCGAAAGTTCCTCGCGTCGTCTGGTTTGCAGTCCCGGTATTATGTAAGGGTTCGGCGGCAAGAGTTTTGGCAGAAGGCAGGATAATGACAGGTTCTCACGAGCATACCCATTCCGGCCATGCGCACCAGCATGATCACGCGGGCGACGAGCGCTGGAAGCATGACGGTGTCCGGGTCATTCCCGGCAATCAGCTCGATCCCAACGTGCCCTCGACCGCCGGCATGGACCGCAAAGCCGCGATCAATTTCGCTCGCGTCGGGGCGCAGAAATTGTGGGCGGGCACCGTGACCATCAGGCCCGATGCCAAGACCGGCGCTCACCATCACGGCCATCTGGAAAGCATCATCTACGTCGTGAAGGGCAAAGCGCGGATGCGCTGGGGCGAACATCTGCAATTCACCGCGGAGGCCGGTCCCGGCGATTTCATCTTCGTTCCGCCTTACGTGCCGCATCAGGAGATCAACGCCAGCCGCGACGAGGTCCTGGAATGCGTGCTGGTGCGTAGCGACGGCGAGGCGGTCGCGATCAATCTCGATATCGAGCCGGTCGAGAAGCCGGAGACGGTGTTGTGGGTCGATCCCGTGCACCGGGACCCGGCGGAGACGCCATAGGTGTTTCCCCGTCATTGCGAGGAGCGTAGCTCCGAAGCAATCCAGTCCGTCCTCGCGGCACGAGCCTGGATTGCTTCGCTTCGCTCGCAATGACGGAACAAAACGGCAAGGCAGGCTGGCCGGATTACTTCAGATCGCTGACCCGCTTTGTAAAGCCGGGTTTGGGTGGCGTCTTCGCCGCTTTCTTGGCTTTCTTCGCCTTCTTGGCTTTCTTTGCCATGATTGCTCCATTCGCTGGTTACTGATTGACAATGACGGTCTTGCTCAGGGCCTGCCGTGTCAGCTCCTGATCGACGGCATTTGCCGCAGATTTCCTGGCTCCGCCGCCGCTGGACGTCAGCAGTCGTCCGTACAACTGCTTGCTTCCCGCGGGCGATTGGTCGACGGGGCCGCCGAGCACGGACAGGCCCATGGTGAGCGTGTGAATGTCGGTGCGCTTGGCCAATGCTGTGAATGATGCGTCTGCAACCTGAAAACTTCGCCCGATCGGTGCGAATACGACCTTGGGCGTTGCGGAGCCGGATAGCACAGTCTGAAACTTCAGGGTATCGACCATCGTCGGCGCGCCGCTGTCCTTGTCTTCCTTCAGCTTGGTGAACAGTGCGATCCTGACGAACTCGTAAATGAACGGTTCGATCCCGACCTTTCCCACGATCGGGTAGACGTGGTTCTCGGTTTCGACCACGTATCCGTCGCAATAGCTCTTCGGCTTGAGGTTCAAGAGACCCTTGAAGTCGTCGGTGATGGTGAAGGTCCGAATGTTCTCACGTTGCCCGTCCAGTCCACCACCGAGAGCAAGCGTCCGCGTCGAGGTTGCAAGAGGTTGGATAAAATCGAGGTTCGCATCGAGATTGTTGATCTCGGTCATATCTAGGCTGAAGTTATAGGCGATCCCCGCATTCCAGAAGTAATTCACGAAGTCTCGAGCGTCGCCGGAGAACAGCGTCGGCCTGAATTGATCCATCAATTCTGGATGCCCTCGAAAGGCTTCCGCCGTGGCGTGCGCCTTCTCGCCGAATACGTCCGGGTTATCAGCGATAGTTTTCACGAAGTTGTTGAAGACCGCATCCTGCGTCTCGCAGCGGATTTGCTTGACGATATGAAAAGTCGTGATGCCCGTGACCTGTTCTGGCAGAGGACGAATGGCGCAGCCGGCCGCGAACAGCGTGCACGCAGCAATCGAAAAAAACCTCACAACGCCCCCCAAGAGTTGTAAAAAGTAATGATACATGCTTTGCGAGTGAGATCGAGTCGAATCTGCACGTCGGGCAGATCCGGGGGGCATCAAAGCTAAACGAGGTGACGGCTGGCGAAGGGGCGGCTATCGTGCGGGCAGTCCCTTCAGGGGAGTCCCATGACCCTCGTTCGCTACGAAAGCCAAGGCCATGTCGCGACCATCACGATGGATCGCGCATCGGCGCATAACGCGCTGAACAACGCCCTGTGTGACGAACTGCGCGAGGCCTGGTTGCGGTTTCGCGATAGCGACGACCGCGTTGCGGTGCTTGCGGCTTCCGAAGACGCATATTTTTCCGTCGGCGCCGACGTGAAGGATCTTCCCGCCAACATGTGGCACGCGGTGCCCGGGTTGGGCGTCGAACTGGACAAGCCGGTCATTGCCGCGACATCCGGCTGGGTCGTGGGCGGTGGCTTCGTGCTGGTGCAGATGGCCGACATGTGCGTGGCGTCGGAAACTACCCGCTTCATCTATCCCGAGGCCAAGATCGGCACCACCGCCGGCGGCGTCGCGTCGGTGGTGGCGCGCATGCCCCACAAGGTCGCGATGGAGTTTCTCCTGGTCGGCGAGGAATTGTCGGTGGAGCGCGCCTTCCAGATCGGCTTCGTGAACAAGATCGCGCCGAAGGGGCAGCATGTGGTGCTCGCCCAGGCGATGGCTGCAAAAATCGCCGCCAACGCGCCGCTCGTCGTTCAGGCGCTGAAGAAGCTCGCACGCGATGTCTTGCCGAAGGGACCGCTGGAGACGGTCGCCGAGGTGCGCAGGCTGCTCGACGTCGTGCGCACCAGCGACGACCTCAAGGAGGGCGTCAAGGCCTTCAGCGAAAAGCGCAAGCCGAGCTTCAAGGGCAAATAGGCGACGTCATTCCGGGTCCACGCGTGAACGCGTGTCCCGGCATGACGAGGACGAAGAGCGGCTCAGTCCCGCTTTATCGTGACCAGCGTCACTTGATTCATCAGGCTGTTGGCCAGCAGGAAGTCGCCATCGCGCGTGACTGAGGTGTTGCGCACGATATTTCCACCGCCCGGGATCGCCCAGCTCTGGAATTTTTCGGTCTTGGGATCGAAGCGCACGACGGTGTTGGGGGTCGAGCCGGACTCGCTGTACCAGATCACGCCATTGTTGGCGGAGATGCCATAGGGCTCGGATTTCGGTCCGCTCGGGGACTGCCACTCCGTGACTTTGCCGGTCGTGGGATCAAGGCGGCCGAGATAACCCCGCGCGAAATCGGAATACCAGACGATGTCGTCGCTGGTGATCGCGATGCGCCGTGGGCGGGCCGCCGCATCGGGCAATGGGTACTCATGAAACTCCATCGTCTTCGGATCGACGCTGCCGACCTTGTTGGCGCCGAACTCGACGAAGAAGACGGTGCCCTTCGAATTCAACGCCATGCCGTAGGGCCGGGCACCGGTCGTCGGCGGCGTCAGCAGTTTGATCTCGCCGGTCTTCGGGTCGAGGCGTCCGATCCGGTTGAGGTTCTGCATCGTGAACCACAGGATCCCGCTCCTGTCGAAGATGAGCGTATGCGGATCACCGTGCTCGGGCGTTGGATACTCGGTGACTGCTCCGGTCTTCGGGTCCAACTTTCCGATCAAGGATCCGGTGTTGCCGGTGTACCAGATGTTGCCGTCACTATCTTCCTGCAGGCCGTGTGGTCCGGAGTGGTCCGTCTTGAGATGGAATTCGGTGAATTTGCCGCTCGCCGGATCGAGCCGGCCGAGCACATTGGCCAGTTGGCCGGTGTACCAGAGCGAGCCGTCCTTGGTCGCCAACGGGTCATGCGGCCGTGAACCCGGGGTTGGAACCGGCCACTCCTTGAATGAAATGTCGGCCGGTCCGGCAATGACCACGCCGTCAGGCCTGCCTTTTTCCGGGAAGCTCTTGATCAGGTAGGCCTTGAGCGGCTCAATCTGATCCGCCGGCAGCGGAGCGCCTTGATTGAGCATCATCCGTAGCACGGTGTTCCAGCCGTTCGCCGTATAGCCCGAGCCCACGCGGCTCAACAGGGTGTGGCAGATGTTGCAGTTGGCCTCGGCCAACTCCTTGCCGGCTCCATCGGGCAGTTGCTGGCCCATCGCAGGAAGTCCGCAGCAAAGCACAGCGGCCGTCAAGACCGCGCTCGATTTCTTGGACATGCTCACTCCATGAATTTTCGCGCTCTACGGTGGCCGTGGCGCAATTGTATTGGGCGGCTCAGCGTCGTCCGCAAATCAGCGCGCGTCAACAAATATCGCGAGATGGTGTTTGCGCTTTGCAGCGCACACTTCTTTCAAATACGCTTGACGGCTGCTAGACTTAATTTATCGGTCGAAAACTAAGGAAATTGGGGAACGCCATGACTCGCTTGGAGAATCCGGTTGCGCGTCGCGCCGTCATCAAGGGTGCGGGCCTCGGCCTGATCGCGGGAACGCTCGCCGACACACTACCCACACAAGAGGCGGGAGCCGCGGAAGGCGAGGTCTCGAGCAGCGAATACTGGGCCAAGAAGGGCGATGTACCCTTGTGGATGTACCGCAAGCGGGTCGGCGCGCCGAAGGCCGGCGAGCCCGCGAGGCCGGTCCTGTTCTTCGTGCATGGCTCGTCCGTCACCTCGCGGGTGTTCGATCTGTCCGTGCCCGGCCGCGGCGAATATTCCGTCATGAACGAGTTCGCCCGCCATGGCTTCGATTGCTGGACCATGGACCACGAGAACTACGGCAAGTCGGGGCGCACCTCGGGCAATTCCGATATCGCCAGCGGCGTCGAGGATCTCAAGGCCGCAGCCGAGGTGATCACCCGCGAGACCGGACAGACGAAATTCCATTTCGTGGGTGAATCCTCGGGCGCCCTGCGCGCGGGGGCCTATGCGATGGTGGCGCCGGAGCGGATCGACCGGCTGGTGTTTGCGGCCTTCACCTACAAGGGCGAGGACTCGCCGACGCTCAAGAAGCGCGCCGAGCAGGTCGACTATTATCGCTCGCACAACATGCGCAAGCGCGACCGCGACATGATCCGCTCGATCGCGACCCGCGACAAGCCCGGCACCAGCGATCCCGCCGTGATCGAGGCGCTGGCCGATGTCGAGATGCAGTTCGGCGACCAGATCCCGACCGGAACCTATCTCGACATGACCGCCAATCTGCCGGTGGTGCATCCGGACAAGGTGCTGGCGCCGGTGCTTCTGGTGCGCGGGGAATATGACGGGATCGCCACCGTTGCCGACCTCGAGGAGTTCTACAACAAGCTGCCGAACGGCGACCGGCAGTTCGTCATCCTTCCGGGAACCGCGCATTCGGTGGTGCTTGCGACCAACCGGCAGCTGTTCTGGCACGTGACCCGGGCATTCCTCACCATGCCGGCGCCGATCGCGACGTGATGGCATCTTGGGTTGCCTGAACCGGGAACCGAGATGCTCAATCGCGCATCGGGGCTATCGAGGTCTTCCAGTTCCCGGCAAGGCGCGCGGTCCGGAGGACCACCGAAAGAAATGCCGCCTGCGTGTCGGGCCAAGCAGACCATGATGGGCATGGTCAAGCTCGATATCGAGGCCCTGCGACGCGCTTATGAGGGCCGTTCGGCGGCGTGATCAACGGCCCGCTTGCGACCGAGCGCGATCTCCGCTGATTCCGGGGCCCTGATCCGCTCGATCAGGAGCGGGATGCGATCACCGCCCCAGAACAGCTCGCCGTTGAAGACCATGGTCGGGACGCCGAACACGCCGAGCGATTCCGCTTCAGCGATGATGCGGTCGTGCTCGTCACGTGCGGGACCTCCGACATAGGCTTCGAAATCAGCGGCCGACCCGCCGAGGCCGGCGATGATGCCGCTGATCTCCCGCAGTTCGTCGAGCTCAAGCTCGTGATTCCAGAAGCGCCTGAAAACCGTGTCGTGATAGGGACGAAAAATCCCGTGACGCTGCGCGAACAGCATGCCGGCGCTTGAATAGAAGGCGTCATAGATGCGCTTTGGGCCCTTGAGCGCGAGGCCCTGGGCGTTCGCGAAGCGCCTGGCATCCATGTACATATAATGGACCTTGCGCCAGAAATGCGGCGTCCGCTCTTCCACCGTACCCATGAACTCCGCGATTCTCAGCGTGTAGGGCCGCCACTCGAGCGAGACGCCTTCTTTCTCCTCAAGCGCAAACAGCGCAGCGTTGGCGACGAACGCGTAGGGGCTCTTGTAATCGGTGTAGATCCGCACAAGCGGCTTTGCCATCACAACTTCTCCGTTGGGATGCCGATCAAGTGCTGCCACTCCGCACGCAGGCGCTGGTCTAGTAGTTGATCCGCAATCCGACGCCGCCGTGAATGGTGTTGCCGACCGGCTGTGGTCCGAGCGTTCCGTTGACGAAGAGATCCGCGACCCAGCCTTTGGCAAGCCGGAAGCCGAGCCGGCCGCCATATTCGAACCAGCCCTGGTTGCCCATGGTCGGCACCACGAGGCCGTCGCCGGTGACGGTGGCGACGATGCCGGAATGCGTGGCGAAGGACTGCACCCAGCCGCCGTTGATGTTGCCCTCGACGCTCGGGGCGATGAGATGCGTCCACTGGCCGCCGAGCTTGACGAGGCTGGTTCGGTCCGTGCCGGTCGCGATGGTGGCGTCGAACGGATTGAAGGCCGCGGCCGGGTCGGTGTAGCCAGCGACGCGCTGCCACAATTGCCAGATTTCGATCGAGGCCGCCAACTCGTCCCGCGGCGACAGCCGGCTGATCCAGCCGGCGCGACCGAACACGGCATAGTTCGAACTGTTGGTCGAACTGGTCAGCGCGACGGGACCGAAATTCGTCATATAGGCGCGGCTGTAACGGACCTTCTCCCACGGCGTCAGGATGGTGCCGATGTCGAAGAACGGCCGCGATGATCCCCACTCGGTGAAATCGTAGCGCAACGCGAACGCCCCGATCGGCGCGCTGGTCACGTGGTATCCGTTTTCGCTGTACTGGGTGTAGGCGATGCCGGCCAGCAGCGAGAGATTGTTGGTCAACTGCTTGCGGCCGTGGACGCCTGCGGAGAACGAACCCGCGGAGCCGAACGCGCTGACGCAGTCGGAACAATTGATCTGTTCGTTGACCCCCAGCAGTACCGAGCCGAGCATCTGGTTGGTGATCATCTGGTTGAAGCGCTGGTTCGCGAGACCGCCGACCGATCCGCCGCTGGAGTCCGCGCCGGTTGGCGTGGGTGAGGGCGACGGGCTCGCCTGCGGCGCTGGAGTCGGGGTCGAAGTTGGCGTCGAGGTCGGGGTCGACGTTGGTGTTGGGGTCGGCGTTCCCGTGGGGCACGTGGCCACCACCGAGGTGGTATCGGAAAAGCAGCCTGTTGACGCAGCGGTGGCCTGCGACGTCGGCGCCAGCAGCAGAAGAGCAGAAACCATCGCGGTCAGCGCCGCAGACAGGATCAAGCTGCGGAGCGCTCTCCTCATGGTCAGCGTCCGCACAGGGCGTCGTCGATGGGCGGCGTCACCATCGAAGCGTCGGCGTAGTCGTTGACCGAACAGAGCCCGGCCGCCGCCGCGCAGGCCGCGGCAAAGGTCCAGGGCGGCACGTTGGCCTTCTTGATCGTGACCCTGCCGCCCGCGGAGGTGATGATTGCGGTGTCGCCCGGCTGCGTCAGTTCGATGCATTGACCGCCGGTCGTGCAGACGCGCGAGCCGCCTTCCTGCAGCACCACGACGGTCTGGCCGCGCTGCGACAGGATATCGAGGATGGTGCCGCGCACGCCGATGGTCGCAAGCGGCGTGGAGATCTTGTAGGCGGTCTTTTCCGAATGGCCGGTGACGAAGCGGAAGGCTCCCGTGGTGAGCCGGATCGCGATGTCGCGGTAGGAATGCTCGTCATTGAACACGGTGCGGTCGAGCTTCAGCGAGGCATCCGGCCCGAGCGAAAGATTGGTGCTGTCGATCATCACCAGGCGCGCCGCGCTGTCGGTGCCGGTGCGCACGGTCTCGTCGCGCAGCACGCCGTCGCCGACATTGATCTGGCTGGATGTCGACGTTGCGACGCGCAGCACTTCATTCTTGATGATGACGGCTTCACCGACCCTCGTCTCGGCACGCGCCGATGTCATCGCGAGCGTGGCGGCGATACAAAGCGTTGCAGCAAGGAGATTGCGGTGACGCCAATACATTTGATTGCCAATCAATTTATGCCCTATCGTAGCGGATCGCGCCCATCAGCGATGTAACAAATTTGCCACAAGCACGGTCCCATCAACCCGTTGGTTAGTACCGGCAAGCTGGAATTGCGTTCAATGCGACGAACTAAAAAATCGTCCTCGGCCACGTCCGGCAGTGGCGCCGCTCATTTCGATAAACCAGAAACGGCTTCCGTTGCGGAGCCTTCCGCTCGCCGCACCATCGCGATCGCCGCTGCTATCTTCATCATCGCGCATATCGCGCTCCTGATCGGCGTGACCACGCCCGAGAAATTTGTCTTCGACGAGTTTCACTATGTGCCTGCGGCGCGGCAGATGCTCGAGCCGACGAGGTCATCGCCGATGCTCAATCCGATGCATCCGCCGCTCGCCAAGCAGCTGATCGCGCTCTCGATCGAGAGCTTCGGCGATCGTGCGCTGGGCTGGCGCTACCCCGGCGTGCTGTTCGGCGCGCTCGCCATTGTGGCAGTCTATCTGTGCGGGCTTGCCCTGTTTGCCGCACAGGGGCCGGCGATTGCCGCCGCGCTGATCGCATTTTTCAACCAGATGGTCTTCGTCCAGTCGCGGGCTGCGATGCTGGACATCTTCGCGCTCGCCTTCGCGCTGCTTGCGATCGCGGCTTTCCTGCGCGGCTTCCGTGCGCCGCGGCCGCAGCTGTGGTTCGCGCTCGCCGGACTTGGCTTCGGCCTGTCGGGCGCCTGCAAGTGGAACGGATTTTTTCCGCTCGCGATCTCAGTCGGCATCGTGGCCGTGATCCGGCTGATGCAAGGCTGGCGCGTGCGATTTGACGACCCCGCGCCCGACGACTGGTATCGCCCCGATCTCTGGCCCGATTTCGGACCCTGGCAGTTCGCCGTCTGCTTCGTGCTCGTCCCGGCGCTGGCCTATTTCGCGACCTTCATTCCGCTCTACGGCCTGTCGCTATCAGATATACTGGAGGCGCAGCGGCGCATCTTTGCCGACAACGCCACCAGCGCCATTCCCAGCCACACCTATCAGAGTTCGTGGCCGACCTGGCCGGTGCTGGCGCGACCGGTATGGTATCTGTTCGACAAGGTCGGCAACGACCGGATTGCGGCCATCGTGTTTCTCGGCAATCCGCTGGTGTTGTGGCCGGCACTTGCGGCTGTTGCAATTTGCCTGCGCGACTGGATCGTGGCGCGCCGCGCCGACGCCTTTCTGATCCTGTCGTTCTATTTCGGGACCTATCTCGCCTGGGCGCTGCTGCCGCGGAGCCTGGCGTTCCTGTATTATTATTTGCCGTCCGCGACGCTCGCGAGCCTTGCGCTGGTCTATGCATTGACCCGAGGCAGCACCCCGCGCTGGGTGTTGTGGGCCTTCGTCGCGCTGGCCTGCGCGGGCTTTGTCGTGATGCTGCCGATCTCGGCGGCAGCGGTGGGGACCTCGATGCAGACGTTCAACCGGCTGATGCTGTTCAAGAGCTGGATCTGAGCTGGCGTCTCACGGTGAGGCGCGCGTCTCACTTGGCCGGCGCAGCATCTGATGTCGCGATATGCGCTGGCTGCTCCGGCGCTTTCGCCGGCGCAGCTGCGGTCGTCACGGGCGTGGCGGCATCCTGTTGCGCGGATGTAAAGCGTGATTGATCTTTTTTCGGGTTGCGGACCTTCGTGGCATGCCGGCCGCGGGAGTTCGTGCCCGCGTCGGAGCCGTAGCCAGGCGCATTGATCGCCACGCAGGTGGACGACCTGCAGCCGTCCTGAATGCGAATGGTGACGCCGTCGACATGACAGGTGCCGGCGCGGGCCGCGACGCTGATCAGGAGCAGGCCTGCTGCGAGTGCGATCGTTTTCACCGGATGATCCTTTCAAAATGGTCTTTCGGGAAATGAAGGATCCGATCGAACGCAAGTGCTCCTCGCGATCGGGAAAGGCGGGGCCGTCCCGATCCGGCTATCAGGCGGATCGGGGGCGTTGCTTCACTTCGCAGCAGTCTTGGTGTCCATGTTGACGACCTGAACGCGGCGGTTGATCGGATCGGTCGGCGCCTCCGGATTCTTAAGCTTGGTCTTGCCGTAACCGACGGTGACGAGGTCGCTGCCGGCAAGGCTGTATTTCTCGACCAAATAGCGCTTGATCGTATCGGCGCGGCGTTCCGAGAGATCCTGGTTGAAGGGCTCGCTGCCGATTGCATCGGTGTAGCCGGCGACCACGAAGGTCGATCCCTTCAGACTCGGATTGGAGAGCGCCTTGCCCAATTCCTGCACCGCGGTCACCGACGTCTTGCTGATGTCGGCCGAGTTGTAGTCGAACTGGATTTCCAGATCGATCTTCGGCTTGACGGACGCGATCTCCGCAATTTCCTCGCGCTCGCCGAGCGAGAGTGACCGCGTCTTGCGGTTACGGACGCTTTGCAGGAAGGAGATTTCCTTGGCCTTGACCGCGGGGTCGACCTGCGGCGCCGGCGCCATCGACAGGCCGCGGGTCACGGGCTTGGGCTGCAGCGCCTGAAGGATCTGGTCTGCCGAAACGTTGTTGTCGGCGGCCAGCGCCAGGCCCGCGGTCATCGACAGCGCGGCGCAGATGGTGATCGCCTGAAGGCCGGAAAATCTGTGGAAGCTGGTCATCGTCGTATCCTCGCGGTTCACGCCCGATGGCGTTTTGGATGATGCGAGACTAGGACAGGCCAGCCGCGCCCGATGTGATGCACGTCACATGGCGGAAGAAGTCGGGCATAGGCGCGATTCAGGCGTCACGCCCGCCGAATGCGGCAAGCGCGCGCGACAGCGTGCCCGTGATGCGGAAGGGAACCGGCCCAGCCAGGTCCGGAGGTCCGCGCGAAGCAGGCTCGCAGACCGTTTTGACGCCATCGCCTTGGCATCGCCGATCTCTGAACAACAATTCGACGAGATGCGGACGTAAACTATCGCATGGCATGAGAAAGATCAACAAAACCAACGCGCTGACAAGAAAATTCAACAAAGAGGCGAAGCAGAAGCCTGTGTTTCATTCAGTTCGACGACAAAGCGACTATCAGGGCTATCGCCCGGGTACGACGGAGCAAACGGGATCATCGATTTCGGGGCCGATCCTGATCGGTGCCGCCATGATCGCGACGGCGCTCTTGTTGTCGACGCTGGTCACGACATTGGGCAGCCGCTATGTCGGGTTTGAAAGCTCCGCCGAAGACAGCGCGTGGCTGGTCGATCGCCTCACCGGCAGCGTCTACAAGTGCCAGGCTCCAGGCCGCGGCAGGGCGGCCTGCGATTCCGAGCTGGCAACGGGGAGCATTCCGGCGCGGCCGAAATAGCCGGCCGCGGCCGAATCTCGGCGCGCACTGGTCCGCGCCGGATTATTTTCGCAAATATATGTTTCCATTGTAATTTTGAAATCGACGGGTGCGTTCCGCGCGCCCGCAGGAAGGTTTGTTGCGAATCTCAAACCGGTACACGGGTCGCAAATTGCGCCTGATAATCGGCGCCGATCACACAGAATTGTCGTCGTTCCCGGACTTTGCTGGTGAAAATACCGATCGCGATAAGCCAGCATCGCGCTGGCTTCATTTCAAGAACGAGGTTCAGATGAGGATATTGATCGCTGCCGCCATGATTTCGGCCTTCGCGCTCTCGCCTGCGTCCGCGGCGATGATGGCCTGCACGGCTGACAACATGATGAAGTCAACCGCCATGATGGCTCCGGGGCAAACGGATGCCAACAAGGAAATGGCCATGGCCAACACGGACATGAGCAATGGCAAGATGAAAAGCGCCTGCATGCACTACATGAAGGCGCAAAAGATGGGCACGCCGAACATGGGCGGCATGATGAAGTAGAGTGAGCGCCGCCGGTTTGAAGGTCCTGCATCGCAAGCCGCGGGCTCGCTGCCTTGAGCTTCAAAGCCGAGGGCGGAACTTTCGGATCGTCGTGAGTTTTGGCCGCGTCGTCCGATCCGGGCGGCGCGGCTTTCGTCTCACGGGCACGAGAGCGTGATCCGGAAAAGTGGGTGTCGGTTTTCCGAGAAGATCATGCGCAAACAAAAGAGAGAGTGAGATGGCGATTCGAAAAAAGTCGCCGCATTCTACCCGGCTGCCGGAATCAACCGTGCCGCCTGGTCGGCGACGAATTGCCAAAGCCGGTTGGCGACCGGACCATGCGGCGCGTTGCGCAGGCGGGCCGCCACCAGTTCGACCTGGCCGCCCCCGAAATTCCTGCCGGTGATCGGCAACAGCGTCTTGTCGCGCAGATCCCGTTCGATCATGTAACGCGGCATGTGGCCCCAGCCCATGCCCTGGAGGATGAGTTCCCGTTTCATGAGCTGATCGCTGACGGTCCAGCTCCGCGCCCCCTCGACCAGATAAAAGCTGCGCGGCTCGGAATGGCGCGCGGTATCGCGGATCACGCATTGCACATAGTCGCGCATCTGCTCCGGTGTGATCGACGTCGAGATCGGAAAACGCAGGAAGTTCGGCGCGACGACGGGGATGATCTTCACCGTGAACAGGTCGACAAATTCTAGGCGCGGGTCGCTCTTCTCGATGTAGTGGAAGATGAGGTCCGCTTCCTTGTCGAACAGCCGCTCCCAGGGGCCGGACACCGCTTCGAAATGCAGGTGCAATTTGGTGCCGGGATAGCTGTCAAAGAAGCGCCGCAACAGCCCGAGCGTTTCCGGCAGCGGACTGACGTCGCCGATGACAACGCGCAATTCGCTTTCCTCGCCCATCGCCAATTGCGCGGCATGATCGCGCAGCCGCTGCATCTCATGCAGGAACACCCGCGTGTGCTCGTAGAACGAGCGGCCGGCCTCCGTGAGGGTGACCCGATAGCCGCTGCGGTCCAGGAGATTGAGTTGCAGTTGGGCTTCGAGATTCTTGACCGATGACGAAATGGTCGGCTGCGACCGCCGAAGTTTTTCGGCGGCCGCCTGGAAGCTGCCTTCGCTGACGACGGCTTCGAAGCATTGCAATTGATGCAGTGTCAGCCTGTCCAACATTATCTAAAAAACCTATATTGATGATCAATATTATATTGTTTTTTTCAATGCCGCAATTGGTCAGGCTGCGCCCCGTCATTCCAGCCAACGGAGCTCAACCATGCGCGCCATCGTCATCAAGCAATATGGACGGCCCGAGGTTCTTGCCATCGAAGACCGGCCGGACCCCGAACCCAGGTCCGGACATGTCATCGTCGAGGTGAAGGCGTTCGGCCTCAACCGCGCCGAGAGCTATATGCGCTCCGGCGCCTGGGGCGACGTCGCCGAGATCACCGGGATCGAGTGCGTCGGCATCGTCAGGTCAGATCCCGATGGCCGGTTCGAACCCGGCCAGAAGGTCGCGGCGCTGATGGGCGGGATGGGGCGGCTCATCAATGGCAGCTATGCCGAGCTGGTCAGCGTTCCCGCAACCAACGTCGTTCCGATCGCCACGCATCTTGCCTGGGAAGAGTTCGCTGCGATTTCGGAATCCTACGCCACCGCGTGGAGCAGCGTTCGCGGCAATCTCGCGCTGCTGCCGGGCCAGACGCTAGTTGTCCGCGGCGGGACCTCCTCGCTCGGACAGGCCGCCATCAACATTGCCGCCGAGCTCGGCGTGCGCGTGATCGCCACCACGCGCAATGCCAGGCGCCGGCCGATGCTGGCGGCGCTCGGCGCCGGCGAGGTGCTGCTGGAAGCGCCCGAACTGTCGAAGCGGATCCGCGAGCTTCATCCCAGGGGGGTGGATGCGGTTCTCGACGTCATCGGCAACAGCACCGTGCTGGACTCGCTGGCCATGGCGCGGCGTGGCGGGCGGACCTGCGTGGTCGGTCTGCTTGACCACGTCGCCGCAATCCCCGACTTCAACCCGCTGTTCCAGATGCCCCATGCCGGCGTGCATTTCTCCGGCTTTGTGAGCTGGTCGCTCGGCACGTCCGATTGCCCGCTCACCGAGATCCCGTTCCAGGGCATCGTCGATCGCGTTGCCGCAGGCAGCTACAAGGCCAAACCCGCCCACGTCTTTCGCTTCGAGGACGTTTGCGAAGCCCATCGCCTGATGGAGCGGAACGAGGCGAACGGCAAGATCGTGGTGCGCGTCTGAACAAAATCCAATTCACCGATCCGGGGTATCATGACTGCCGCATATCGCCACGCCGTCGTCGACGGCATCACAATCCTCTATCGCGAAGCAGCGCAATTCTTCGAGACCGGGCATTTCGCGCTCGAAACCCATGCGCGGGACATTGGCGCTGGGATCGGGGCGTTCCGCGCCCGGCATGTCCAGTGACGGGATATCGGCTCCGCTTCCGGATCATGCAGAAGGCGCGGCGCTCTTCAACGGACGGAGGTGGCTTTGCGTTCGCGCGAATCCCTCTACATTGTCGTCATGTCCGCTGCCAACACGGTTTATTCCCTGAGCAACGCCGAGGCCCGGCGCATCTGGCTGCGCGCCCAGCGGCTCGACACCGTGAAGCCCTTCGGCGCGGGACCGCAGGCCACCGCGGCCGCGGTCGCGCATCTCGGCTATGTGCAGATCGACACCATCAACGTCATCGAGCGGAGCCACCATCATATTCTCTGGACCCGCATCCCCGAGTACCGGCGCACGGATCTGCACCAGGCCCAGAACGTCGACAAGAGCGTTTTCGAATACTGGACCCACGCCCTGTCCTACGTTCCGGCGGCGGACCTGCGCTTCTTTGTCCCGGCGATGCGGCGCCATCGCCGCGAGGGCCATAAATGGTTGAGTTCGGTCACGCCTGCCGACCTGCGCAAGGTGATGCGGCTGATCCGCCGCGACGGCGCTCTCACCATCCGCGACATCGACGATGACGTGCTGACCGAGAAGGAGCATCTGTGGGCGAGCCGCAAGCCGTCGAAACGGGCCCTGCAACTGGCGTTCTATGCCGGCACGCTCACGATCAGCGAACGCGACGGCATGCTCAAGAGCTATGAATTAATCGAGCGGCATTTCGGCTGGGACAGGCCGCCGAAACCGGCGTCGCCGTCGGAGGTCACCTCGTATCGGCTCGACCGCGCGCTGCGCGCGCAGGGCGTCGTGAGCCTGGATTCGATCTGCCATCTCGATGCGCCGAGCAAGGCAAGCGTTCTGCGTCTGATCGAGGCGCGGGTGCGACGCGGAGAATTGGTGCCGGTCGCGCTCGAAGGCGCCGGAAAGCAGGCACACTGGGCACGGTCCGAGACGCTGGATGGGCACGCCGAGGACTTCACGGACCTCGTGCACATTCTCTCGCCGTTCGATCCCTTGATCATCCAGCGCAAGCGGACAGAGCTGATCTTCGGCTACGATCATCGCTTCGAGGCCTACGTGCCGAGGGAAAAGCGCCGGTTCGGATATTTCGCGCTGCCGGTTCTGGCGGGTGCGCAGATCGTGGCGGCCATCGATCTCAAGACCGATCGAAGGAACGGAAAGCTCCTGATGCAAAAATGGAGTTGGGTGGAGAAGGGCGCGACGAATGCCGCGCGCACGGAGCTGAAGCGCCGGATCGAAGACGAACTCCACCGCTTCGAGCGGTTTCAGCTCGCGCCGTGACGGACACGCGGGTTTTGCCGAAACCCGCTATTTCAAACCCCTGACGATCAGCGCGCAGGTATCCGTCATCCAGGCGGTCGCATTGTCGGGGATGACGCGAAGCCGCCGATGCAGGTACTGCGCCACAACGCCCTGCATCGCCGAGAGATAGATGGCGGCCCGTCCGACGACGAGATCCGGCGCCATGCCGGTACCGGCAAAACCGACCGCGAAGATCTGCGTCGACTCGGTGATGGCGGCCTCGAGTTTTGGATATTTGACGCCGATGCTCGGATACGCGCCCGTCGCGAACAAGAAGTGGTTCGGATTGTCGCGCCCATACAGATACATGGCGACGCCGGCAGCCACGAGCAGTGGTTCTCCGGGCGGCTTTTGAATGGTGGCGGCCTTCAGGCGCTCGAGGAATTGCCTCCAGCATCTTTCCGCCGCATCGGCGAGCAACGACTCCTTGTCCGGGAAATGCCGGTAGATCGCGCGGTGATTGACGCCGGTGTCGCGGGCAAGGTCCCGCAGCGTGATCGAGCCCGCGCCATGCGTCTCGATGCGCTGCAGCGCCGCGTTCAAGAGTGCGTCCGGCAGATTGCCGTGGCGAAACGTCGCGCGTTTCGGCAACGGTGAACGGAGGATTGCGGGAAGTTCTTGGTTCAAGCTCTTGCTCCCTCTTTGTTCAAGCTCTTGCTCCCTCTCTTTACACGGCTGTGTGTGTTAAAGTCACCTTAGGAGACAATTGATTAGTCGGTCGCACTGAATCAATCAGCAGGTTTAATCTTTCCTGAGCGGCGTTTACCAACACGGACAATTGTCGACGGCACAATTCTTGTGTCTATTTCGAAGGTATATCTCCCTTCGGACGCAAGGGCGAACTGCACATTCGGAACTGCCAGAATGCCTCGAATAGCAATCAAAGCTCGATTTTGCAGTCACTTTTTAACCCCTCGTTTCGCGTCCGCGAGCCGGTTGCGAAGGTTCTGGCCGGTCATCCTCAGCCGGTTGTTCTGATCGCCAGTCCATCCGCCGAACTGTTGACGGGCGGGTGCATCCATTCTAAGTCTCCAAGGGAGACAATTATCAACGGATACAGAGGGAATCGGTCAAAAGGGAGGCGCTTAAGTCTCCACTGGAGACCATTTGAAGGCAGCGAGTTCTGCGAACCTGTCCATTATGCGTAAAGGAGTATGACCATGTCTCACGTTGGGGTCTTTCCGGATCGGGAGGAGAGCGTGCTTTCTCCACCGCTTGTCCCGCTCTCGATGATCGTCGTTGCCTTTGCCAGCTTGCTGCAATGGTTGCTGCCGATCGAAATCATGAGCAATATCGAGTTCGTCGATGATATCGATCCGGATTGGTTGGCGGCGCTCGGCCTTGTCGTTGCGGCCGCCGGATTTTCACTGAGCCTGAAGGGACATCTCGGCCTGAAATGGCGGGGCGGGGCCATCAGTCCATCGCAGCCTCCCAAGGTTCTGGTCACCGACGGAGCTTTCAGGTGGACCCGGAATCCGGGTTATCTCGGAATCTTGATCGCGCTGTTCGGCGTCGCGCTGATCTTTGCCTTTGACTGGCTCCTGATCGTGATTGTCCCGGCCTGGATCATCGTGAATCTGGCCGTGGTCAGGCGCGAAGAGGTCTGCCTCGAACACAGGTTCGGCAAGGCCTATCGAGACTATTGTCATCGCGTTCCGCGCTATTTCTGCATTCGTTGAAGCGCGCAAGGCCGGTGCGGATCGGCCGCGAACTTATTCGAGGCGCGGCGGAGACCGGCCCGCTTGCGGCGAGTACCCATTTTCCGAAGTTCGTGAACCATCTCAGCCCCCACCTTTCACGAACTGCGGAAAGTCGTGGGTACCGGCAAGCTACTGAATCCAGCGCTTTCTAATCCAGCACCGTTTTCGATCTGAAGTTCGCGAGGTCGAACTCGCCGCTTGCGCTTCGCGGACGCCAGATCGGCGGGCACTAGACCGCGATGGCTTTGGCTTGAATTGCCATCGCCGCCCTATGTTCTTGTTTGAACGTGATCTCCGCGCCAACGGCTTCGGCGTTTGTCAGCTGAGGAAAATGCTTCGCGCTTCTCCGGATCACGCTGTCGCCGGTCTACATGAAACCTTTCACGAGCATCGTGCAGACACCCGTCATCCATTCGGTGGCGTGTGCGGGAGCAAGCCGAAGTCGCCGATGCAGGATCTGCGAGACGATGCCCTGCAGCGTCGCGGTGTACACGGCGGCACGCGAGACGACGATATCCGGAGCCATGCCGGTGCCGGCAAAGCCGATTGCAAAGATCTGCAAGGTCGCCATGATCGCGGCCTCGAGTTTTGGATATTTGGCCTCGAGACCGGGATAGGCGCCCGTCGCGAACAGGAAGTGGTTCGGGTTGTCGCGCCCGTAGCGGTACATGGCAATGCCGGCTGCCACCAGCGTCGGTTCGCCCGGCGGTGTGTTGGAGGTGGCTCGCCTCAGCCTCGTAATATATTCCTGCCAGCACCTCTCCGCGGCGTCGGCCAACAGCGTTTCCTTGTCAGGAAAATACCGGTATATCGCGCGGTGGTTGACCCCCGTGTCGTGGGCAAGGTCGCGCATGGTGATCGAGTCCGCGCCGTGGGCCTCGATATGCCGCAGCGCCGCCTCCAGCAGTGCTTCCGACAGATTTCCGTGGCGAAACGCAGCCCTTTTGGGCGCCGTTTGGCGTCTCATTTTAGGGAGAACTCCTTGGCTTCAATGCTGTTTTGTCCCCCTTTGCGCAAAGGCCGACATCAAGTCACCTTAGGAGACAATTGGTTAATGCACATCTGCATTCATCAATGAGCAGCCTTCCTTTTTTGGAGTATCACGCGATGAATGCTCGTGTTGCGGGCATTTCTCGATATCTGTTCGGATCGTGACACTGCTCGGCCCCCGAGCGGTTTCGCCGGCAGTGGCGTTATGCCGGTCGGGTTCACCTGGTGCCGCCGATCCGAATTCGCCGCGAACCCGAGATGGGACACCAGACGGGCACGAGCCGGTCTATTTCAGCCCGTTGACCAGCATGATGCAGACTTCCGTCACCCATTCCGTGCCGCGTTCGGGCGACAGACGAAGTCGCCGATGCAATATCTGCGAGACCAGGCCCTGCAGCGCCGACAGATACAATGCGGCACGCCCGACCACGACGTCCGGAGCCATCCCGGTTCCGGCGAAGCCGATCGCCAGGATCTGGACCGCCTCCATCACCGCGGCCTCATAGGCCGGGAACTTGCCTTCGAGATTGAAACGTCCGCTGTTCACGAAGTGGTAAACGTTGGGATGATCGCGCCCGTAGACATAATTGGCGACGCCAGCTGCCACCAGCATGGCTTCGCCCGGCGGTTTGTTGGCGATGGCCTTTCGCTGTTGCTTGATGTAGTCCCGCCAGCACTTCTCCGCGACGCCCGCCAACAAAGTGTCCTTGTCGGGAAAATGCCGGTAGATCGCACGGTGGTTGACGCCGGTGTCGCTGGCAAGGTCGCGCAGCGTGATCGATTCCACGCCGCCGGCCTCGAGGCGCTTGAGCGCCGCTTCCGTCAGTGCCTCCGCCAGGTTTCCGTGGCGAAAGGTGGACCGCTTCACCTTCGATGCCTGAACCATCCCTAAAATAACCCTAACGTTGAGGCTATCTCGTCATCTCTTGACCGGGAAGCTTGTTGCTCCTTAAGTCTCCATAGGAGACAGACTCTTAATAGGCGGTTAATCGCAGGTATTATCATGCAGATTATTTTCCGCGGGTATGTCTCCTGTGGAGACATGCCGGGTTGAAAACGCGTTTTCGCCGATCCGGCGGCCTGGTTCTCCTCAAATGTAAAGGAGTTGCGTGTGACCCGCGTAGAGACCCTTAGGGACGGTGAGGACGTGGTGACGTTCCCCCGGCTGCTGCCGCTTTCGATGTTCGTCATTGCCGTGGCTAGCCTGCTGCAATGGATCGTACCAATCGACATCATATCCGATATCGCGTTCATCGAGGACATCGATCCGTCTTGGTTGTGCGCGGTGGGGCTCATCGTTGCGCTGGCCGGCCTGTCGCTGAGCCTCGCCGGCCATTGGGCACTGAAGCGGCGGGGTGCCGATGTGCATCCCTATCAACCCGCGACGGTACTCGTCACCGATGGCGTTTTCAAATGGACCCGCAATCCCGGTTACCTCGGCATGTTGATCGGGCTGTCGGGTATTGCGCTCGCCTTTGGGCTCGACTGGCTCCTGATCCTGATCCTCCCGCTGTGGCTTGTCCTGAACTCCGCGGTGGTCAGGCAGGAAGAGCTTCATCTCGAGCATAAGTTTGGCAACGCCTATCGAAAATATCTGAGGCGTGTTCCGCGTTACTTCTTCATCCACTGAGCTGGCGGCCGATCGGGCGGCTCTGCCACGCGCTTTTCGGGCTGAAACGGTGGTGCGCGCCGTGCTGCCGCCGATCGGAGCCTGCCGGCTTCTTCTCGGCGGCCACGAGAGCCGGGTGGGGGTTGCGGGCGCGCCGGTCGAGTGAGGGCTCAACTGCCAAATAAAGGCCAGATGACATTCACCTGGCGCTCACGAAATCATGATCAGTGACGAATGTTGACAATCGTCATTAGAAAATCGACACTCCGGGGGAAATCAAGCCAAGGAGTGTCCGATGCTGGTGCGGTCGATTTTAGATAGCTATTCGAGGCTCTTAGCCGGGATAGTGCTCGCGCTCGTGGCGATTTCGCTGGCCGGATGCAATGACAGTGTGGCCCAAAAGGCCGAGCCGCTGCGGCCGGTTCTGGTCGCCGCCGCACATTACGAGGCGGGAACTCCCGAGCGCAGCTTCGTCGGCACCGTCCGCCCGCGGATCGAAGCGGATATGGGCTTCCGGGTTCCCGGCAAGGTGGCAAAACGCCTGGTCGAGGTCGGTCAGACCGTGGATGTCGGCCAGCCGCTCGCGACCCTGGATGAAGTCGACCTGAAACTTCAGGCCGAACAGGCCGAGGCCGAATTCCGTGCCGCGACTGGCGTGCTGGCGCAGGCCGCCGCTGCCGAAACCCGCGCCAAGGATTTGCGCGTCAAGGGCTGGACCACGGATGCGCAGATGGATCAGGCGAAGGCTGCGGCCGACGAGGCGCGGGCGCGGCTCAATCGCGCCGAGCGTTCGGTCGAACTGACCAGGAACAGCCTCTCTTATGCGACGCTGGAGGCCGACACCCGCGGTGTGGTCACCGCGACCCTGATCGAGCCAGGCCAGGTCATAGCCTCCGGCCAGACCGCGATCCGCGTCGCCCGCCTTGCCGAAAAGGAAGCCGTGGTCGCGATCCCGGAAACGCTGGTCGGACGCGCCAAGGAGGGTACCGCAACCGTGAGCCTGTGGTCGGAGCCCGACAGGAAGTATGCGGCAAAGCTGCGCGAGATCGCGCCGTCAGCCGATCCCGCCACCCGCACCTATCTCGCGAAATTCTCGCTGCCCGATGCCGGCGACAGCGTCTCGCTCGGCATGACCGCCACGCTGACGCTCGCCGATCCCGCCACCGATCGGGTCGTGCGGCTGCCCTTGTCGGCGCTGTTCAGCGAAGGCGGCAGCCCCTCGCTCTATGTCGTCGACGACAAGGGCGAGGTGACGCTGAAGCCGGTGGCGGTCAAGGCCTACGAAAGCAGCGACGTCCTGATCTCGGGCGGCATCGAGGAAGGTGCGAAAGTGGTCACGCTCGGCGTGCAGAAGCTCGACCCCAGCCAAAGGGTCAGGGTCGTGTCGTCGCTGTCGTTCTGAGGGTCGTCAACGGCCTCATGGTTCGAGACGCGCGGAAGACGCGCTCCTCGCCAACCATGAGGGTCTGGAACCTTATCCTGAGGAGGCGCTAAGCGCCGTCTCGAAGGGTGAGGCCACCGCAGCGGAAATGACTTAGGTCATCATTGGAGTGGTGCCATGAAGCGTTTCAATCTTTCGGCGTGGGCGGTCAGCCACCCCGCGCTCGTCCTGTTCCTGATCGCAGCGCTTGGCGTCGCCGGCTTCTTCTCCTATCAGCGGCTAGGCCGCGCCGAAGATCCGTTTTTCACGGTCAAGGTGGTGAACGTCTCGGCGATCTGGCCGGGCGCCACGGCTGCGGAAATGCAGAGCCAGGTCGCCGATCCCATCGAGAAGAAGCTGCAGGAACTGCCCTATTTCGAGAAGGTGCAGACCTATTCGAAACCGGGCTTCACCGCTATGCAGGTGACGTTCAAGGACTCCACCCCGCCCAAGGACGTGCCCTACCTGTTTTATTTCCTGCGCAAGAAACTCGTCGACGTGCAGGGCGAGCTGCCCGCAGGCCTGCTCGGACCCGTGGTCAATGACGAGTTCTCCGACGTCGATTCGATCCTTTATATGATGACCGGCGACGGCGCCGACTATGCGCAACTGAAGAAGGCCGCCGAGGGCATGCGCCAGCGGCTGTTGAAGGTGCCTGGAGTCACCAAGGTCGATATCTACGGGACCCAGGACGAACGGATCTATGTCGAGTTCTCGCATGCCAAGCTGGCAACGCTCGGCATCACGCCGCAGGCGTTGTTTGACTCGCTCGCCAAGCAGAACAATGTGGTGCCGGCCGGCACGGTCGAGACCTCGGCGCAGCGCGTGCCGCTGCGCGTCACCGGTGCGCTCGATGGCGCGCAGGCGGTCGCCGAGACGCCGGTCGAAAGCAACGGCCGCGTGTTCCGGCTCGGCGACATCGCGACCGTCACCCATGGCTTCGTCGATCCGCCGAGCTTCACGGTGCGGCAGCAGGGCAAGGCTGCGATCGGCATCGGCGTCGTCACGGCCAAGGGCGCCAACATCCTGGAGCTCGGCAAGGACGTCTCGGACGCGACGGCGGAATTCATGAAGGCGGTGCCGCAGGGCATCAATGTCGAGCAGATCGCCGATCAGCCCAAGGTGGTGGAGCATGCGGTCAGCGAATTCACGCACTCCTTCATCGAGGCGCTCGCCATCGTGCTGTTCGTCTCCTTCCTGGCGCTCGGTTGGCGCACCGGCTTCGTGGTCGCAGCCTCGGTGCCGCTGGTGCTCGCGATCGTCTTCATCGTCATGAACGCGATGTCGCTCGATCTGCACCGCATCACGCTCGGCGCGCTGATCATCGCGCTCGGCCTGCTGGTCGACGACGCCATCATCGCGGTCGAGATGATGGTGGTGAAGATGGAGCAGGGCTGGGATCGCGTTCGTGCCGCATCGTTTGCCTGGGAATCCACCGCCTTCCCGATGCTGACGGGAACGCTGGTCACCGCCGCGGGCTTCCTGCCGATCGGCTTTGCCAATTCGGCAGTCGGCGAATATGCCGGCGGCATTTTCTGGATCGTGGCGATTTCGCTGGTGGCGTCCTGGTTCGTCGCGGTGATCTTCACGCCCTATCTCGGAGTGAAGTTGCTGCCGAACATTGCAGTCCACCACGACCATGATCCGCATGCGGTTTATGAAACGCGGATCTACCGCGCGCTTCGCGCCGTCATCCTGTGGTGCGTCAACCACCGTGTCACCGTGGTGGTGGCGACGGTGCTGGTGTTTGCCGCGTCGATCGTAGGCTTCGGCCATGTGCAGCAGCAGTTCTTCCCGCTCTCGGAGCGGCCGGAACTGTTTCTGCAGTTGCGGCTGCCGGAAGGCACCGCGTTCAATGTCACGGAAAAATCCGTCGTGAAGGCGGAAACCCTTTTGAAGGGCGATAACGATATCGCGACCTACACCTCCTATGTCGGGCAGGGGTCACCGCGCTTCTGGCTCGGGCTGAACCCGCAGCTGCCGAACGAGGCCTTCGCCGAGATCGTGATCGTGGCCAAGGACGTCGAGGCGCGCGAACGGATCAAGGCGAAAATCGAGAACGCGGTCGCCGCGGGCGCCCTGACCGAAGCGCGGGTGCGGGTCGATCGCTTCAATTTCGGCCCGCCGGTCGGCTTCCCCGTGCAATTCCGTGTGATCGGGCCGGACACCAAGACCGTGCGCGAGATCGCCTACAGGGTTCGCGACGTGGTCAGGCAGAACCCCAACGTGATCGATCCGCAGCTCGACTGGAACGAGCAGTCGCCCTACCTCAAGCTGGTGGTGGACCAGGACCGCGCGCGGGCGCTCGGGCTGACCCCGCAGGATGTCTCGCAGGCGCTCAGCATGCTGATCTCGGGTGCGCAGGTCACGACCATCCGTGACGGGATCGAGAAGGTCGGCGTGGTCGCCCGCGCGGTGCCGTCCGAGCGGCTCGACCTGGCCCATGTCGGCGACCTCACCGTGACCTCGCGCAACGGCGTCGCCGTGCCGCTGCAGCAGATCGCGAAAATCGAATATTCCCACGAAGAGCCGATCATCTGGCGGCGCAACCGCGACATGGCGATCACGGTCCGCGCCGACGTCGCCGACGGCGTGCAGGCCCCCGACGTCACCAACCAGATCTGGCCCAAGCTCAAGGAGATCCGTGATTCGCTGGAGCCGGCCTACCGGATCGAGGCGGGCGGCGCGTTCGAGGAATCCGCCAAGGGCAATGCGTCGATCTTCGTGCTGTTTCCGCTGATGGTCCTGGTCATGCTGACGCTGCTGATGATCCAGCTGCAGAGCTTCCCGCGGCTGATCCTGGTGTTCCTGACCGCGCCGCTCGGCATCGTCGGCGCCTCGCTCGGGCTGAACCTCGCCAACAAGCCCTTCGGCTTCGTGGCGCTGTTAGGACTGATCGCGCTGGCCGGCATGATCATGCGCAACGCGGTGATCCTGGTCGACCAGATCGAAACCGACGTCCGCCACGGCATGACGCGCCGGGAAGCGATCGTCGAGGCCACCGTGCGCCGCGCGCGCCCCGTCATCCTGACGGCGCTTGCGGCGATTCTCGCCATGATCCCGCTGTCGCGCTCGGCCTTCTGGGGCCCGATGGCGATTACCATCATGGGCGGATTGTTTGTTGCAACGTTCCTGACCTTGCTGTACCTGCCGGGTCTCTACGCGCTCTGGTTCCGCAAGAGCCTGGAGGAGCGCGGCACGGACGAACAGGTCAATCTTGCGCCGCAACATCAGGTCGAGCCGCGGCCTGCATTTCCTCTTGCTGAGGCTGCGGAATAATTGAACACTGATTGAGGGCTGAGTGCGAAACGAATGACGCTGGTTTCCGAACACGTCGAGCCGGACACGCGAGAGCGGATTCTCGTGGTGGCGGAGCGTCTGTTCCGCCAGATCGGCTACCAGAAGACGACCGTGGCCGACATCGCCAAAGAGCTGCGCATGAGCCCGGCCAACGTCTATCGCTTCTTCGATTCGAAGAAGGCGATCCACGAAGGCGTGGCGCGCATCCTGATGGGCGAGGTCGAGGACGCCGCAAGGGCGATTGCTGCAAAGCCCGGGTCCGCGACCGGACGGCTGCGGGAGCTGATGGTCTCGGTCCATCGCATGAACTCGGAACGCTATGTCGGCGATTCCAAGCTGCACGAGATGGTCGAGATCGCGATGGAGGAGAGCTGGGAGGTCTGCGTCGCGCACATGCAGTGCATCACGGAGACCATCGGCGGTGTGATCGCGCAAGGTATCGCGTCCGGTGAATTCGAGGCCGCGGAAGTACCGCTCGCGGCCATGTGCACCTGCACCGCGATGGTGCGGTTCTTCCATCCGCAGATGATCGCGCAGGCCATGAACAAGCCGGGGCCGTCGATCGACCAGATGATCGACTTCATCCTGGCCGGGCTCGCCTCGCGCAGACCTGCCGTCTCATAAGAAGGACTTGCCGGGCGTGGCCGAGAAGGATTTGCACTATTACGAGCCTGCCAACGGCCATGGCCTCAGGCACGATCCCTTCAACGCCATCATCGCTCCGCGCCCGATCGGCTGGATCTCCTCCCGCGATGCCAAGGGCAACATCAATCTGGCGCCCTACAGCTTCTTCAACGCCTTCTGCTATCATCCGCCGATCATCGGCTTTTCCTCGACCTCCTGGAAGGACAGCGCCGGCAACATAGAGGACACGAAGGAGTTCGTCTGGAATCTCGCGACCAAGGATCTCGCGCAGCAGATGAACGCGACCGCGGCGCATGTCGCCCATGATGTCAACGAATTCAAGATCGCAGGCCTGACCGCAGCGCCTTGCCGTCTGGTCAACGTGCCCCGCGTCGCCGAAAGCCCGGTCGCCTTCGAATGCAAGCTGACGCAGATCATCCAGTTGCAGGGCGCCGACGGTAGCAAGGCGCAGGCCTGGCTGACGCTCGGCGAGGTCGTCGCCGTCCACATCGACAAGGCCCTGATCAAGGATGGCGTCTACCAGACCGCGCTCGCGCACCCCATCGTGCGCGCCGGGCGCCGGGGCGACTATTTCGAGATCCGGCCGGAAAACATGTTCGAGATGGCGCGGCCGGATTAAGCGCTTCCCGCTCTGAAAAGCCCGGAGGGATCGGCCAGTCGGAACCGGTTTGGCACACGACCGTTATCGAATCGCCTGCGCTGCGATCAAATTCGCTTCATTTGTGACGTGAAGTGTCACCCGAACATCGAGGCTTTCCGCTAGACTATTCATCGGGCTTCCTCTCAACCTTGAGGACTTCGCCATGAACTCCTTGCGCCGCGATTTCATCACCAAGCCGATTTTCTCCTGGGCGCGCACCGTGTTGCCGCTGATGTCGGAGACCGAGCGCGAGGCGCTCGAGGCCGGCGACGTGTGGTGGGACGCCGAACTCTTCACCGGCAATCCCGACTGGGGCAAGCTGATCGTCAATCCGCCGGCCACGCTGACAGCGGAGGAAAAGGCCTTCCTGGTTGGTCCCGTCGACGAGCTCTGCGCCATGCTTGACGACTGGAAGATCACTTTTGAATGGCGTGACCTGCCGCCGGAGGTATGGGACTTCATCAAGCGCCAAAAATTCTTCGGCATGATCATCCCGAAGGAGCATGGCGGGCTGGGCTTCTCGCCCTATGCGCATTCCGAAGTGGTACGCAAGATTTCGACGCGCTCGCTGGCCGCCGCCGTCACCGTGATGGTGCCCAATTCGCTGGGGCCAGGCGAACTGCTGATGCGATTCGGCACCAGGGAACAGCAGGAGCGGTGGCTGCCGCGGTTGGCGGACGGCCGCGACATTCCCTGCTTCGGCCTCACCAGTCCGGAAGCCGGTTCCGACGCGGCCTCGATGGTCGACACCGGCATCATCTGCAAGGGTACGTTCGAGGGGCGCGAGGTGCTGGGCCTCAAGCTGAACTGGCACAAGCGCTATATCACGCTGGGTCCGGTCGCGACGCTTCTGGGCCTCGCCTTCAAGGCCTACGATCCCGATCATCTGGTCGGCCCTGTCGAGGACATCGGCATCACGGTGGCGCTGATCCCGACCGATCTGCCAGGCGTTACGATCGGCCGCCGCCATCTGCCGGCGATGCAGGTGTTCCAGAACGGCCCGAACTGGGGCCACGACGTCTTCATCCCGCTCGACTACATCATCGGCGGGCAGGCCCGCCTGGGCCAGGGCTGGAAGATGCTGATGACGGCGCTCGCCGCCGGCCGCGGCATCTCGCTGCCGTCTTTGTCTGCCGCCGGTGCCGCCCTGGCGGCGCGCACCAGCGGCGCCTATGCCCGCATCCGCGAGCAGTTCAACGTGCCGATCGGCAAGTTCGAGGGCATCGAGGAGCCGCTGGCCCGCATCGCGGGCACCGCCTACCTGCTCGACGCGGCGCGGCGGCTGACCTGCGCCGCGCTCAACCAGGGCCATCATCCAGCGGTCATTTCCGGCATCATGAAACTGCAGGCGACCGAGCGGATGCGGATCGCGATCGACGACGCCATGGACATCCATGCCGGCAAGGCCGTGATCGACGGCCCGCAGAACTACATGGGCAGTCTCTACCGCTCGGTGCCGGTCGGCATCACCGTCGAGGGTGCCAACATCCTGACCCGCAACCTCATCGTGTTCGGGCAGGGCGCGATCCGCGCCCATCCCTATCTGCTTGCCGAGATGAACGCGCTTGCGGACGAGGATCACGGACGCGGACTGGACGCGTTCGACACCGCGTTCTGGAAACATGTCGGCCACAGCGTGACGACGCTGTTTCGCGCCTGGGGCCGAAGCTGGACCTTCGGCGTGTTCGCGCCGGCGCCCGAGGCCGGCGCAGCGAGCGGCTTCTATCGCCAGCTCTCGCGCTATTCCGCAGCCTTTGCGTTGTGCGCCGACATGGCGCTGCTCACGCTCGGCGGCGCCTTGAAGCGAAAGGAGATGCTGTCGGCGCGGTTCGGCGACATCCTCTCCGAGCTTTATCTGCTCTCGGCCGCGTGCAAGCGCTGGGAGGAGGAGGGCCGGCAGGCCGCAGACCTTGCCGTGCTCGAATGGTGCATGGCTGATGGCTTCAAGACGATTGAGAACCGCTTTGCGGAAATTGTCGCCAACCTGCCGAGCCGGTTTGTCGGGATCGTGCTGAAACTCCTGATCCAGCCTTTTGGCGCGCGGGTTCTTGGCCCAAGTGACCGGGTCGTCCATCAATGCGCCCAGCTTGTGCTGGAGCCGTCGGCGGCGCGCGACCGGCTGACGCCCGACATCGCGCATGTCGACGATGACGGCGGCCTGGCGCGGCTGGAAAAGGCGTTCGTGCTGGTCACCGCCGCCGAGGAGATCGCCAAGAGAATGCGCGCCGCGCATCTGCGCGACTGGCGCGAGGCCGTGAAAAAGGGCGTGATCACGCAAGGCGAGGGCGAGCAGCTTGCGGCGGCGCATGAAGCCGTCGCGAAAGTGATCGAGGTCGACGACTTTGCGCCGGAGGCGCTGTCGCCGATTTACAAGAAGCCGGCCGATGTGCATCAATTCTTTCAGGAATTGGGAGAGCAGAGGGCGGCGAGTTGATGGCGCGACCGGTCTATATTATCGACGGCAGCCGGACGCCGTTCCTGAAGGCGCGTTCCGGTCCCGGACCGTTCACGCCGGTCGACCTGGCCGTGCAATGCGGCCGGCCGCTGCTGGCCCGCCAGCCCTTCGCGCCCGACGCTTTCGACCAGGTGATCCTCGGCTGCGTCAACGTCATTGCCGACGAGATGAACCCGGCGCGCGTCGCAGCGCTCCGGCTCGGCATGGGCGAGAACATGGTCGCATTCACGGTGCAGATCAATTGCGGCTCGGGCATGCAATCGATCGACACCGCCTATCGCACCATTCGCGAGGGCAGCTCCGAAATGATCCTCGCCGGCGGTGCGGAAGCCTTGAGCCACGCGCCATTGGTCTGGCCGCAAGCCGGCGTACGCTGGTTTGCGGGGCTCGCCGGAGCCAAGGGCGCGTTAGCAAAGCTCGCCGCGGCGTTGAAAGTCCGGCCGAGCTACCTCAAGCCGATCATCGGGCTGGAGCGCGGCCTGACCGATCCGATCACCAACCTCAACATGGGGCAAACCGCCGAAGTGGTCGGTCATCTCTTCGGCATCACGCGCGCGCAATCGGATGCCTATGCCGCCGAAAGCCATAGGCGGCTCGCCAAGGCGCAAGGCGAGGGCTGGCTGAAGGGCGAGGTCGAGACTGCGTTCGGCCCCGACGGCAAATTCTATGACCATGACGATGGCGTGCGGCCGGATTCGACGCCCGAGACGCTCGCCAGATTGAAGCCGGTGTTCGAACGTCCGTGGGGACAGGTCACCGCCGGCAACTCCTCGCAGATCACCGACGGCGCGTCCTGGGTGATCCTGGCGTCGGAAGATGCGGTCAAGACACACGGGCTGACGCCGAAGGCGGTGATTGTGGACAGCCAATGGTCGGCGCTCGATCCTTCGATCATGGGGCTCGGGCCGGTGCTGTCGGCAACCGCGCTGTTGAAGCGCAACCGGTTGACCTTGCAGGACGTCGAGACCTGGGAATTGAACGAGGCGTTCGCAACGCAGGTGCTGGGCTGTCTTGCCGCATGGAACGACGAAAGATTCTGCCGCGAGATCCTTGGCCTCGAGGCCGCCGCCGGCCTGATCGATCAGGTGAGGTTGAACGTCGATGGCGGCGCCATCAGCCTCGGCCATCCCGTGGGCACCAGCGGCAACCGCATCGTTCTGCATCTCGTCAACGCGATGAAGCGGCTCGGCACCAAGCGCGGCGTCGCCACCGAATGCATCGGCGGCGGGCAGGGCGGCGCGATGCTGATCGAGACGGTGTGACCATGGAATCGAAGATCCTGGATGTTGTCGCCGATCGCATCATCGAGCTCGGCCCGGTGCCCGAGGCGGGCGGCCCCTATCGCCATTTCAAGCTGACGCGAGATGCCGACGGGATCGCCTGGCTGCTGTTCGATCGCGAAGGTACAAGCGCCAATACGCTCTCTGCGGAAGTGATCGAGGAACTGGATACGGTGCTGGCCGCGCTGGAAGCGCAGCGGCCGGCGGGTCTTGTCATCCGCTCGGCGAAAAAATCCGGCTTCATTGCGGGGGCCGACGTCAACGATTTTCGCGGCGTATCCGACCCGGAGCTTGTTGTGACCGCGATCGGTCGCGCGCATGCGGTAATCGACCGGCTGGAAGCCTTGCGCATTCCGACCGTTGCCGTCATTCACGGCTTCTGTCTCGGCGGCGGTCTCGAAGTCGCGCTCGCCTGCCAATCGCGGATTGCGATCGGCAATGCGCGTTTCGGCTTTCCGGAGGTGATGCTGGGCCTGCATCCCGGCCTTGGCGGCACCGCGCGCTTCACGCGCCTCGTCAATCCGATGCAGGCGATGGGCCTGATGTTGACGGGCAGGACCATCGATGCGCGGCGGGCGAAGTCGCTCGGGCTGGTCGATGCCGTGACCCAGGAGCGCCACGTCCGCAACGCGGCGAGGGACGCCGTGTTCGGCCATCTCGCGCGCGCGCAGCCGGGACCGCTCAACGGCATCCTGAATGTCGGCCCTGTCAGAGGCTTGCTCGCCTCGCGCATGCGTCGCGAAGCCGAGAAGGCGGCGCCGCACGAGCATTACCCCGCGCCCTTCGCATTGATCGATCTCTGGGAAAGGCACGGCGGCGACAGATCCGCGATGCTTGCCGCCGAAAAGACCTCGTTCGCCAGACTGATGGTGACGGCGACCGCGCAGAACCTGATCCGCGTCTTCTTCCTGCGCGAGCAGATGAAGAAGCTTGCCGGCGCCGGCAACAAGGTCGCGCATGTCCACGTCATCGGCGCCGGCGCGATGGGCGGCGACATCGCGGCGTGGTGCGCGGGCCAGGGCCTGCGCGTGACCTTGGCCGATATGAAGCCGGAGCCGATCGCAGGCGCCATGAGGCGCGCCGCCGATCTGTTCGGCAAGATCATCCGCAAATCCACCGAGGTTCGGGACGCGCTGGACCGGCTGATGCCGGACATGGAGGGTATCGGCGTGCGCAACGCCGACCTCATCATCGAGGCGGTGCCGGAAAAGCTGGAGCTGAAGCAGAAGGTCTATGCCGCCATCGAGCCGCGCATGAAGCCTGGCGCTATTCTTGCGACCAACACCTCCAGCATTCCCCTGCAGGATCTGCGCACCACGCTGTCGCGGCCGGAGCGGCTGCTCGGCCTGCATTTCTTCAATCCGGTGTCGCGGCTGCAACTCGTCGAGGCGGTGAGCCACGACGGTACCGATGCACAACTCCTGAAAGAGGCGCTCGCCTTTGTCGGTGAGATCGACCGGTTGCCGCTGCCGGTGAGGAGCTCGCCGGGTTTCCTCGTCAACCGCGCGCTGACGCCCTACATGCTCGAGGCGATGGTGATGCTGGACGAGGCGATCGACAAGACTCTCATCGACGCGGCCGCGCGAAATTTCGGCATGCCGATGGGACCGATCGAACTCGCCGACCAGGTCGGGCTCGATATCTGCCTCGATGTCGGCGACATGCTGCGCTCGAAGTTCGGCGAGTCGCTGCCGCCCACGCCCGCCTGGTTGCGCGACAAGGTCGCCAAGGGCGAGCTTGGCCGCAAGACCGGCAAGGGCTTCTACGTCTGGAAGGACGGCAAGCCCGAGCGGACGCCGGCGTCGCCCGTTGCCGTGCAGCCTTCGTCTGAAATGATCGACCGGCTGATCCTGCCGATGTCGAATGTCTGCGTCGCGGCCTTGCGCGAAGGCATCGTCGAGGATGCGGATATGGTCGACGGCGCCATGATTTTCGGCACCGGTTATGCGCCGTTCCGTGGCGGCCCTTTGAACTATGCGCGCACGCGCGGGCGTGACGACGTCGTCTCGGCCTTGCGCGCGCTGGCGCAGAAGTTCGGCGATCGCTTCGCGCCCGATGCGGGCTGGGAGAATTTCAAGTGAGCAGCACGTCGCCGGACGCCGACACCGAACCCTGCGGCGATCTCTGCATCCGCACGCTGGCGATGCCGGCCGACACCAACGCCAACGGCGACATTTTCGGCGGCTGGCTGCTCAGCCAGATGGATATCGGCGGCGGCGTCTTCGCATCGAAGATCGCAAAATCGCGTACCGTGACGGTCGCGATCGAAGCCATGAATTTTCGAAAACCCGTCTATGTCGGCGATCTCGTCTCCGTGCATGCCGATCTGGTGCGGGTCGGGCGCACCTCGGTGACGGTGCATCTGGAGGCCTGGGTCCTGCGGCGAAAGGAGATGCGGTCGATTCTGGTCACCGACGGCCACTTCACCTATGTCGCCATCGACGAGCAGGGGCGTCCGCAGCCGGTTCCGCAAAGCCAGGCGCCGATCTCGGCGTGAGGCACGGCTCTGCCACATCCGCAACACGCTTTTGTCATCGCCGGGCATAGCCGTCCCATATGCGATGACGGCGCGCGTGCAGCCGGCAACGCTTCGAGGAACCTTTAGCCACATCCGCCGTTATACGCCCCGAAATGCAACAGAGGCGGTCAATGTCGGACAACTTCATCATCGAAATCAGCTCGCAGGCTGCGGGCATCGTCGTGCGCAACGCGGACGGTTATCGTTTCTTTGCGGCCTCTCACCGCTTCAATTCAATGGAAGGTCAGGTATTTCGGACCGCCAACGAAGCCGAGCGCGCCGCGCTTCGCATTGCCAGAGGCGGAGCGATCGCCGCCTCATAACCGCCGTCGCCGGATAGCGGCGGTCGATGCCACGAGCGGTCGCGACCAGGCAATCGAGGCTGGTCGTTCGCGAAAAGTGTTCCCCGCAGATAGAGTGCGCCCGCGCACGCAGCCTATGTTGGGCTGCTGTGGACGGCATTGATGGTGCCGACTCCGCGGCCGAGCCCCACAACGAGGCTTGGATTGGACTTTGCGTTCGCCCCGCGACCTCAGGTGAGACGTAACCATAATTGTATCGGGCGCTCGGGCGCCGATCTGCCGCGTTGACCGCAGGCGCGAACCGCCGCAGCATGGGCCTCCATCCCGAGGTGCCGCCATGACCGGATTGTCCCATCGCCAGACCGAAATACTCAACCTCGCCCGCGCCTCCGGCCGGGTCATGGTGGAAGATCTCGCCCGGCGCTTCGAAGTCTCGGCGCAGACCATTCGCAAGGATCTCAACGATCTCTGTGAGCAGCGGTTGCTGACTCGCATTCATGGCGGCGCCATCATCGCCTCGGGCGTCGAGAACCTCGCCTATGAGGCACGCCGCTTCGTGGCTGCCGAAGAGAAGAAGGCGATCGGGGTCGCCGCGGCGGAATTGATCCCCAACGGCTGCTCGCTGTTCATCAATATCGGAACGACCACGGAAGAGGTCGCGGCTGCGCTGACTTCGCACGAGGATTTGCTCGTCATCACCAACAATCTCAATGTCGCGATGCTGCTGTACCGGCATCCGCGCATCGAGGTGATCGTGGCGGGCGGCGCGGTGCGCCGCGCCGACGGCGCCGTGGTCGGCTCGACCGCGACGCAGCTGATCGGTCAGTTCAAAGTCGACTACGCCATCATCGGTGCGTCCGCGATCGACGAGGAGGGAGCTCTGCTCGACTTCGATTATCGCGAGGTGCAGGCGGCGCAGGCCATCATTGCCAATGCGCGCAGTGTGATGCTAGTGGCGGACAGCACCAAGCTGCGCCGCAGTGCGCCGGTGCGCATCGCCCACCTCAGCCAGATCCACACCTTCGTCACCGACGTGGCGCTGCCGGCGGGCCTCGCCAATATCTGTCACTCCCGTGGCATCGCGGTGATCGAGGCGTTGCCGAAGCCGGCCGCTGATATCGACGAGGCGGCCGCGGAGCATGTCCCGCCGACGATCGTCCGGCGCGCGTAGTCGAGGCGGTGAATGCGGCGGTCAATCGACGATGATCGTTGGCGATCGCCTTCATGTTTCTGACATCGCTCTGATGTGGCGTGGGACGTCTGGTCGGCCAGGCGCTGGAATTTCGAAATTAGATGGCCGCCTGGGCGCCTCCATCATATTCGCGATGGCAATTGCCCAGAGGTCTGAACACGAATAGCTGGCAATGGAATAAAGCCGCCGTCACGGCAGTCTCCTGGTCGCGAATTGCGCACGAAGACCTGGAGCGGATTGCCATGACCAATGATTTAGATTCGACGGAAGCACTGGCCATGAAGCCTGTGGCCGACGTCGGACGATTCGATCAGACAAGCGTTGCCCTGCATTGGCTTACGGTGCTCCTCATCATCGCTCAGTTCACCAGTGCATGGTTGCGCGAAGCCGTCGATCACGAGACGAGCCTTGCCGTGGCCATACTGGCAACGCATCGAACGATGGGTGTGCTGACATGGATCGTCGGGCTGCTGCGTCTGGTCTGGCGGCACAACTTCGCCTATCTGCCGCCATTTCCGGCGAGCATGCCAAAGCTGCAACAATCGATCGCGAAAGCCAATGAGTATGGTCTCTATGCATTGCTCTTCCTGCAGCCGATCACAGGCCTCGCCAGAGGCCTGTTTGGTGACAAGCCGTTTGAACTGTTGATCTGGCAAGTGCCGGCGTTGGAGCCGAGCCCGGTCATCCACGTCTTGTCGGGAGAGCTTCACGAGTTCGGCGCCAAGGCGCTCCTCGCCCTCGTCGGACTGCACGCCGGTGCCGCGCTCTTCCACCGTCTGGTCTTGCGCGACGGCGTGCTGCAGCGGATGTCGCCGTGGACCTCGCGCTGAGCAAGCATCCTTACACGGAGTTAATCGCACGGCCCGGAATAAATCGTCGCTCTGCCCGTCTTGCATGCATGCGGGGTGGATTCGCAAAGAAGGAGCCGTGATGATTACGATGTCGAGATCTGTTACCAAGGCAGTGGCGGCCGTTGTTGGCCTGTTGAGCATGCTCGTGGTGGTCGTACCGGCCGCACACGCGGACGACAAGGATATTGCGCAGGCGTTGCGCGCGGGCGATCTCGTCATCGTGGTCCGTCACGGCGCCACGTTTCCGGATCAGGCCGATACCGATCCGTTGAACTTCGACAACATCGGGGCTCAACGCAATCTCAACGACAAGGGCAAGGCGTTGGCGAAGGCATTTGGCGATGCGCTGCGTCAGGCCAGGGTACCCGTCGGCAAGGTCTACACCAGCAAATACAACCGTGCCTATGAGACCGCTGTCATCGCCGGCTTCAAGGACATCGAGAAGACGACCGACCTGACCGAGGGCGGCCTGGTCGTGTCGCCGAATGAGAACAGCCGGCGTGCCGAGGCATTTCGAAAGATGCTTGCCACGGCACCGAGCGCTCACACCAACACGATACTCATCACTCATCAGCCGAACATCGTCGCCGCGCTCGGCAAGGACTGGTTCGACGTAAAAGAAGGCGAAGCCTCGATCTTCCGCCCGGCGGATGGCAGCTACAAGCTCGTCGCGCGCGTGCAGATGGACGCGTGGCCGCAGATCGCGGCGGCAGCCAAGTAAGCCCGAGCGCGTGCCGGCTGGGTGAGCGCCTCGCGCTCATTCCGTTGGTCCAAAATCCGGAGTTCGCCAGCAGCGAACTTCGGATCGGCCGTTCGAGCCTGACCCGTCTTACGACCCTCCCGTTCTTCGTTTGCCCGCCGCAGGCGGTTTTCACGCATCCGTTACCATTTTCGCTTGCTTTCGTATTCGGTTCTGATTTAGTGAGAATCGAAAGCGAAATCGCCAAAACGAACTGGCGAACGCCCAGGGGAAGCGTCTGTTGGACCGGATATTCGATCTCGCCATCGTTGGCGGCGGCATCAATGGCTGTGGCATCGCGCGCGACGCGGCGGGTCGCGGCAATACCGTTTTTCTCTGTGAAATGAATGACTTGGCGAGCGGGACGTCATCCTGGTCGACCAAGCTCGTGCACGGTGGCCTGCGTTATCTCGAGTATTACGAGTTCCGCCTGGTTCGCGAGGCGCTGATCGAGCGCGAAATCCTGTGGCAGATCGCGCCCCATATCATCCGCCCCCTGCGTTTCGTTTTGCCGCATCACGCAGGTCTGCGCCCGGCCTGGCTGCTGCGGCTCGGGCTGTTCCTTTACGACCATATCGGCGGCCGGAAGCTGTTGCCCGCGACACGCTCGGTCGACCTGACCAGCGATGCCGTGGGGCGGCCGCTGATTCCGAACCGCTATACCAGGGGCTTCGAATATTCCGACTGCTTCGTCGACGACGCGCGGCTCGTGGTGTTGACGGCGCGCGACGCGGCCGATCGCGGTGCCGAGATCCGCACCCGCACCCGCGCGGTCAGCATTCGGCAGGTCGAGGGAATTTGGCAGCTCGAACTCGAAAATACCACGAACGGCGAACGCAGCACGATCCGCGCCCGTGTGCTGGTGAACGCCGGCGGGCCCTGGGTCGAGGACGTGCTGACGCGCGGCGCCGGCATCAATGCCAAGGCCAAGGTGCGGCTGGTGCAGGGATCGCACATCGTGGTGCGCAAGCTCTACGAGCACGACCGCGCCTACATCTTCCAGAACGGCGACGGCCGTATCATCTTCCTCATCCCCTATCAGGATGATTTCACCCTGATCGGCACCACCGATCAGGATTTCGACGGCGATCCCGCACAGGTCAAGGCGACGCCTGCGGAGATCAAGTATCTCTGCGAAGCGGCCAGCGAATATCTGGTCAAGCCGGTGCATCCCGACGACGTGGTGTGGACCTATTCCGGCGTTCGTCCGCTTTACGACGACGGTGCGAGCGAGGCCAAGGCCGCGACCCGCGACTATGTTTTCGAACTCGACATGCCCGGCGGCGCGCCGCTGCTGTCGATCTATGGCGGCAAGATCACGACCTATCGCCGTCTCGCCGAAGAGGCGCTGGAACGCCTTGATGCTTATCTGCGCAGCGCCAAGGCGCGGCGCGGATGGACCGGAAAATCGCCTTTGCCGGGCGGCGACATGGACGTGTCCGCGGTGCCGGCGCTATCGGCCGAGCTGCAGCGCAATTATCCGTTCCTCGATCCCGTGCATGCCAGCCGGCTCGCGCATGCCTACGGCACGCGCGCCGCAAGAGTGCTGGGCGACGCAAAATCAATGGCCGACCTCGGCCAGGCCTTTGGCGCGACCTTGACGGCGCGCGAGGTCAGGTACCTGATGGCTTCCGAATGGGCCTTGACCGCCGAAGACATCGTCTGGCGGCGATCCAAACTTGGATTGCGGATGTCGCATGACGAGATCGCCGCGATCGACGACTGGATTGCGACCCATCGCGGGCAGCCCGAAAGTCCCCTGCGCGAGGCGGGAGCACGCCAATGAGCGTCACGCTCGACCACATCACGCGCACCGTCGATGGCATTCCAGCCATTCGCGACGTCTCGCTGACGCTCCAGAGCGGCACATTGAGCGTGCTGCTTGGACCTACGCTGTCCGGCAAGACCTCGATCATGCGGCTCCTGGCCGGCCTCGACAAGCCGACCTCAGGCCGCGTGCTGGTCGACGGCAAGGATGTCACCGGCCTCGACGTGCGGCAGCGCTCGGTGGCGATGGTCTACCAGCAGTTCATCAACTATCCCTCGCTGAGCGTCTATGAGAACATCGCCTCGCCCTTGCGGGTGCAGGGCAAGCCGCGCGAGGAAATCGAGCGTCGCGTCATGGAGGCCGCGAAACTGCTGCGGCTCGAGCCCTATCTCAAGCGCACGCCGCTGCAATTGTCCGGCGGCCAGCAGCAACGCACTGCAATCGCGCGCGCGCTGGTCAAGGGCGCCGATCTGGTGCTGCTCGACGAGCCACTCGCCAATCTCGACTACAAGCTGCGCGAGGAATTGCGCACCGAGCTGCCGCGCATCTTCGAGGCCTCCGGCGCCATCTTCGTCTATGCAACGACCGAACCTTCCGAAGCCCTGCTGTTGGGAGGGAGAAGCATCTGCATGTGGGAAGGCGAGGTACTGCAGGCCGGCGAGACTCCGAAGGTCTATCGCCGTCCCGACACTTTGCGCGTCGCACAGGTCTTCTCCGATCCGCCGCTCAACATCGTCGCGATCGAGAAGAAGAACGGCTCGGTGCAATATGCCGGCGGCGTGCAGGCGCCGGCCAGCGGGCTCTATGCGGGCCTGAGCGACGGCGCCTATCGGGTCGGTTTTCGCGCGCATCAACTGGAGCTCGCCAACGGCATCGCAGGCCGCCACGCCTTTGCGGCGACCGTGACGGTGACCGAGATTACCGGCTCGGAAAGCTTCGTGCATCTGGTGCGCGATGCCTCGAACTGGGTCGCGGTCTTGCACGGTGTGCACGAATTCGAGCCCGGCGACGTGCTCGATGCGGTGCTCGATCCCGACAATGTGTTTGTGTTCGATGCGGCCGGCCGGCTGGTTGCCGCGCCGGGCCACGCGTGAGGGAGATGCAGCATGGCGCGCATTGACCTCGTCGACCTCGCTCATTCCTATCACGGCAACGCCGCCGATCCCGAGACCTTTGCGCTCAAGCCTGTGACGATGACCTGGCGGCAAGGCGGCGCCTATGCGCTGCTTGGCCCCAGCGGTTGCGGCAAGACAACGCTGCTCAATCTCATCTCCGGGATCGTCACCCCCTCGCGCGGCAAGATTCTGTTCGACGGCGTCGACATCACCCCGCTGTCGACCCAGAAGCGCAATATCGCGCAGGTGTTCCAGTTTCCGGTGATCTACGACACCATGACGGTGGGACAGAACCTGGCGTTTCCGCTGAAGAACCGCGGCGTGCCAAAGGCCGAGATCGATGTGCGCGTTGCGGAGATCGCGCGGCTTCTGGATCTCACCGCCGATCTGGGACGCAAGGCGACCCGGCTGACGGCGGACGCCAAGCAGAAGATCTCGCTCGGCCGCGGCCTGGTGCGTTCCGACGTTGCGGCGGTGCTGTTCGATGAGCCGCTCACCGTGATCGATCCCGAGCTGAAATGGCAGTTGCGCTCGAAGCTGAAGGCGCTGCATCGCGATCTCGACCTGACCATGATCTACGTGACGCACGACCAGACCGAGGCGCTGACCTTCGCCGACACGGTCGTGGTGATGCATGACGGCCGCGTGGTGCAGAGCGGCACGCCGGCGGAATTGTTCGACAAGCCGGCGCATACCTTCGTCGGCTATTTCATCGGCTCGCCCGGCATGAACATCGTGCCGGCCGAGGTCAGGGGACGCGAGGCCCGGTTCGACGGTCACACCATCATGCTCGACCGCGCGTACGACAGCCTGCCTCCTGGCGCGAGGATCGAGATCGGCGTGCGTCCCGAATTCGTCGAGGTGGCTTCGCCGGCGCCCGACCTGTTGTCGGCCAATATCGAGCGGATCGACGATCTCGGCCGCATTCGCTTTGCACGCGTTCGCGTCGGCGACGTGAAATTCGCCGCCAAGGTGCCGGCCGACTTCTCCGCGTGCGCCGGACGCGCCGGACTGAAATTCGATCCCTCCCATGTTCATGTCTATGCCGACAGCCGCCTCGTCGAGGGAGCCGCCTGATGGACAAGACGGTTAATCAGAAGGCCTGGCTCCTGGTGCTGCCGGTATTCGCGGTGGTGGCGTTTTCGGCCATCCTGCCGTTGATGACGGTGGTGAACTATTCGATGCAGGACACCTTCGGCAACAACCAGTTCTTCTGGAATGGCGTCGGCTGGTTCAAGGAGCTGCTCGATCCCTCAACCGACCTCGGCGAGCGTTTCTTTGCCTCGCTCTGGCGCAACCTGTTCTTCTCCGCCGTCATTCTCGCGATCGAGGTGCCGCTCGGCATCGTCGTCGCGCTGTCGATGCCGCGCGACGGCTGGACGGTTGCCGCCTGCCTCGTGACCCTGGCGCTGCCGCTGCTCATTCCTTGGAACGTGGTCGGTACCATCTGGCAGATTTTCGGCCGCCCCGACATCGGGCTGCTGGGTTATGTGCTGAACAGCCTGGGGTTCAATTACAACTACGTCTCCAACGAGTTCGACGCCTGGGCCACCGTCATCGTGATGGACGTCTGGCACTGGACCTCGCTGGTCGCGCTGTTGTGCTACGCCGGACTGAAGTCGATCCCGGATGCATATTATCAGGCGGCCCAAATCGACGGGGCGTCGCGCTGGGCGGTGTTCACCGCGATCCAGCTTCCGAAGATGAACCGCGTGCTGTTGATCGCGGTGCTGCTGCGATTCATGGACAGCTTCATGATCTACACCGAGCCGTTCGTGGTCACCGGCGGCGGGCCGGGCAATTCGACAACGTTCATTTCGATCGAGCTGGTGAAGATCGCGCTCGGACAATTCGACCTTGGCAAGGCCGCTGCGCTGTCGCTCGTCTACAACCTGATCATCATCATCGTCTGCTGGGTGTTCTACACCGTCATGACCAACGCCGGCGCCGAGCGCCGCCCGAAGCAGGGGGTCGCCTGATGCATTCGATTCCCGGTCGCCGGATCATCATCTCGGTATTCCTTATCTTCCTGCTGTTGCCGATCTACTGGCTCGTCAACATGAGCTTCAAGACCAACACCGAGATCGTCTCGACCATGACGCTGTGGCCGCACCAGCCGACCATTGCCAATTACATGCGGATCTTCACCGACGAGAGCTGGTATTCCGGCTACATCAACTCGCTGAAATACGTGATCATCAATACCATCATCTCGATTTCGGTCGCGTTGCCCGCGGCCTATGCGTTCTCGCGCTATCGTTTCCTCGGCGACAAGCATCTGTTCTTCTGGCTGCTGTCGAACCGCATGGCGCCGGCCGCGGTCTACGCGCTGCCCTTTTTCAATGTTTATTCGGCGATCGGCCTGTTCGATACGCCCTGGGCCGTGGCGCTGGCGCACTGCATCTTCAACGTCCCTCTCGCGGTCTGGATCCTGGAGGGCTTCGTCTCCGGCGTGCCGCGCGAGATCGACGAGACCGCCTTCCTCGACGGCTATTCCTTCCCGCGCTTCTTCATCAAGATCCTGGTGCCGCTGATCGCAAGCGGCATCGGCGTCGCGGCGTTCTTCTGCTTCATGTTCTCCTGGGTCGAACTGTTGCTGGCGCGCACGCTGACCTCGGTCGACGCCAAGCCGATTTCGGCTGTCATGACGCGGACCGTCTCGGCGGCCGGCATGGACTGGGGTCTGCTTGCCGCGGCCGGTGTCCTGACCATCATTCCCGGTGCGCTTGTGATCTGGTTCGTCCGCAATTACATCGCGCGCGGCTTCGCGCTCGGGCGGGTGTGAGGAGGCGTTCATGGAAAACATCGCATGGATGGCCTGGACACTGCCGACCGCGATCTTTTTCGCACTGCTGGCCATGACACTCGCGGTCATGACCTGGCTCGCCATGGCCTATCCGGAAGCCGAGCGCGTCGGAATCCTTCGTATTCCGACCACGCGCGGCGACCGGCTGTTCATTTCGCTGATTATGACGGCCGTCATCCATCTGATGTGGATCGGTTTCGTCGGCACCGACACGATCGCGACGCTGCCGGTCGGAGAAGGAATTGAAATTTCGAGCCTGTGGCTCGCAAGCCTGATTTCGCTTGGTTCGGCCGTTGCGATCTTCCGCACCGTCTGAAGAGGCGAAAAAGAGCAGATCCGGGGGTCAACCCGGGCCTGGATATGTCTGTCGCTGCAACGCAACGGAGGAACACCATGCGACACTTAGAAAGAAGCAAAGGGCCCATGACTACGAGCCGTATTCTGATGATGACAAGCGCGGTCGCGTTGATGGCGGCGTCCGCTGCGATCACCGCGCCGGCATTCGCGGACGAAGCTGCCGCCAAGAAATGGATCGATACCGAATTCCAGCCTTCGACCTTGTCCAAAGAGGACCAGATGAAGGAAATGCAGTGGTTCATGAAGGCCGCTGAGCCCTTCAAGGGCATGGAGATCAACGCGGTCTCCGAGACCTTGACCGTGCACGAATACGAATCGAAGACCCTTGCCAAGGCCTTCGAGGAAATCACCGGGATCAAGGTCAAGCACGACATCATCCAGGAAGGCGACGTCGTCGAGAAGATCCAGACCCAGATGCAGTCCGGCAAGAACGTCTATGACGCCTGGATCAACGACTCCGACTTCATCGGAACCCATTTCCGGTATGGCCAGGCCGTCGACCTGACGGAATGGATGGCCGGCGAAGGCAAGGACGTCACCAATCCCGGGCTCGACGTCAATGACTTCATCGGCAAGTCGTTCACCACCGCGCCGAACGGCCACCTCTATCAATTGCCCGACCAGCAGTTCGCGAACCTGTATTGGTTCCGCTACGACTGGTTCTCCAATCCGGACTACAAGGCCAAGTTCAAGGCCAAGTACGGCTACGACCTCGGCGTTCCCGTGAACTGGTCGGCCTATGAGGACATCGCCGAGTTCTTCACCAACGACGTCAAGGAGATCAACGGCGTCAGGGTCTATGGCCACATGGATTACGGCAAGAAGGATCCTTCGCTCGGCTGGCGGTTCACCGACGCCTGGCTGTCGATGGCCGGCAACGGCGACAAGGGCATCCCGAACGGCTTGCCGGTCGACGAGTGGGGCATCCGCATGGAAGGCTGCCGTCCCGTCGGCTCCTCTGTCGAGCGTGGCGGCGACGTCAATGGTCCGGCGGCGGTCTATTCGATCGTCAAGTATCTCGACTGGATGAAGAAATATGCCCCGCCGCAGGCGCAAGGCATGACCTTCTCCGAATCCGGTCCGGTGCCGGCGCAAGGCAACATAGCCCAGCAGATCTTCTGGTACACCGCCTTCACCGCCGACATGGTGAAGCCCGGCCTGGCGGTGATGAATGCGGACGGGACGCCGAAGTGGCGCATGGCTCCGTCGCCGCACGGCTCCTACTGGAAGGACGGCATGAAGCTCGGCTACCAGGACGTGGGCTCGGTGACTTTGCTGAAGTCGACTCCAGTCGACCGCCGCAAGGCAGCCTGGCTCTATCAGCAGTTCATCGTCTCCAAGTCGGTGTCCTTGAAGAAGAGCCATGTCGGTCTCACCTTCATCCGTGAGTCCGATATCTGGGACAAGTCCTTCACCGAGCGCGCGCCGAAGCTCGGTGGCCTGATCGAGTTCTACCGCTCGCCAGCGCGCGTGCAGTGGACCCCGACCGGCAACAACGTGCCGGATTATCCGAAGCTCGCGCAATTGTGGTGGCAGAACATCGGCGACGCGTCGTCGGGTGCGAAGACGCCGCAAGCCGCGATGGACTCGCTCGCGGCGGCCCAGGATTCGGTGATGGAGCGTCTTGAGAAGTCCGGCGTGCAGGGCGCCTGCGGGCCGAAGCTGAACAAGAAGGAATCCGCCGAATACTGGTTCAACAAGTCGGCCAAGGACGGCAACATCGCGCCGCAACGCAAGCTCGCCAACGAGAAGCCGAAGGGCGAAACCGTCGACTACGACACCCTGATCAAGTCGTGGCCGGCCACCCCGCCCAAGCGCGCCTCGCTGAACTGAGGACTTTCAACATCGTCATGCCCGGGCTTGTCCCGGGCATCCACGACTTCTCTTTCACGAAGCAAGACGTGGATGCCCGGCACAAGGCCGCGCATGACGAGACGAAAACCAGGGCCGGGAGCATTCCTGGCCCTTTTGTTATCGTCATTGCGCTCCTCGCAATGACGGCTATCGTCTGTTGCCGCATCGGCCACGACTCAAGGAGCCCCCATGTGCGCATGATCTTTCGTTGCGATCCCGCATTGGCGGATCATCTGCCGCGACCGGCGCCGGCGCGGGGCCTTCTTCCCGACTGGCTGCGGGCGATGCCGGCGAACGCGCATTCGAACATCCACGGGCGCGACATCCGGACCGTGAAGCAGTGCCCGCCTTTCGTCGACGCGATGGCTTATGGCGTCATGATCCTGTTGCCCTGCGACATCACAGTCGATGCCGGTTCGTTTTCGTGGACCTGGGAGATTCCGGAGCCACAGACCGCGGGACATCCGCGGGCGCCCTTGAGCTTCCATGTCCCGGCCCAGTTCGCGGCTACGCCGCTCGCGCAGGCCGGGCAGGCCGCGATCAAGTTCAACAGCTTCTGGACCATCGAGCTCGAGCAAGGCTGGTCGCTGTTCGCCACGCATCCGGTCAATCGCGAGGATCTGCCGTTTCGCTTGATCTCGGGACTGGTGGACGCCGATCGCTTTCATGACGGCGGCATCAATTTTCCGGCGCTTTGGACGCAGCCCGAATTTTCCGGCGTGCTGCCGAAGGGTACGCCGGTGGCGCAATGTTTCGCCGTTCCGCGCGCCGCGCCCGAACTCGTATTCGAGAGCTTCGACGAGGCCCACAAGGCGGCCTATGAAAAGACGGTTGCCGCGGTGTTGGCCGCGCCCAACGTCTATCGCAAGCGTTTTCGCGCCAAGCGCGGTCGCTCAAACGCTAAGTGATCGCCGCAATGCCGCCTCGTCGAGCCACAGCCGGCCGTGTGGCGCCGAGGTCAGCGCCATTGCGATGGTACCGAAGGTGGTGGGACGCAGCCGATAGGCAGTGGCGTAGGCGCGCATGGCGCCGTCGAGATCGCCTGTCTCCTGCAGCACCGTGCCGAGGTTGAGCGCGGCTTCCGCATAATCCGGTTTGATGTCGAGCGCCCGGCGGTAGGCCTTCACGGCCTTGTCGTAATCGCGCAAATCCTGGCGGACGAGACCGAGATCGAACCAGACCGGCGCCGGGGCGTCGTCGGCCATCGCGCGCTCGAGCAGGGAGGCGGCAAGCGCATGATCGCCATCCTCGAAGGCCAATCGCCCCAGCCGTGCCGCGGCCTCGTGGCTCTGCGGGACGACCTTGAGAATCGCCTGCCATGCCGCGCGCGCTTGCGGTCGCAGGCTTGGCGCGAGCAGGCTGGCCTGATCGAGCGTCCGTGCCTTTTCGAGAAAGGCGTCGCGCTGCGGCGCCATCGCGATGGCGCGATCCAGATGCGTGAGCGCCGCGTCAAAGTCCCTTGCCGCGCGCGCAATGCGTCCCGCGAGCAGGTGCGCGGCGGCATTGTCGGGCCGTTTTTTCAGACTGGCCTCGACATGAAGACGGGCCGATGCAACGTCGCCCTGCGACAACAGCACGGCGGCCAGGAGATGATTGAGCATGGGATCGCCGGGCTCGCGGCTCAGGCCCTGTTCGCACAGCTTGCGCGCCTCGCCGCGCTGGCCCGCGTTGAAAGCCGCCGTCGCTCGACGCACGATGTCCTCGGCGGTGTGCTTGTTCATGCCGGGTACAATAGAGCAAATCATCTCCACCTGTCATCGTCCGGCTTGACCGGACGATCCAGTACGCCGCGCTGTCTCGATTCAATGATCGGCGGCAGTGGTTACTGGACGCCCCGCGCATCGCGGGGCATGACGGGCAGGATGAAGGGGCCTTTCGCTACTCCGCCGCGGTCAGCGTTTCGCCGAGCGCCGGGTAATCCGTGTAGCCCTTGGCGCCGCCGCCGTAGAACGTCGCCTTGTCGGGTGCGTTCAGCGGCGCACGCTTCTTGAGCCGTTCGACCAGGTCGGGATTGGCGATGAAGGGCTTGCCGAAGGCAATGAGATCGGCGGCGTCGGCCGTGAGCACCTTGTTGGCGAGCTCGAGATCGTAGCCGTTGTTGGCGATATAGGCGCGCTTGAAGCGCCGGCGCAAGCTCGCATAGTCGAACGGCGCATTGTCGCGCGGACCGCCGGTCGCGCCCTCGATGACGTGGATATAGACGAGCTTCAAGGCCTCGAGCTGATCCACGATGTAGTCGAACAGGGCTTGCGGGTTGCTATCGGAGATGTCGTTGGCGGGCGTCACCGGCGAAATGCGGATGCCGGCGCGGTCGGCGCCGACTTCGCTGGCGACGACCCTGGACACTTCCAGCATCAGTCGCGCGCGGTTCTCGATCGATCCGCCGTAAGCATCGGTCCGCTTGTTGGCGCCGTCCTTGGCGAACTGATCGAGCAGATAACCGTTGGCGCCGTGGATTTCGACGCCGTCGAAGCCGGCCTCGAGCGCATTGGTGGCGGCCCGCTTGAAACCGTCGATGATGCCGGGGATCTCATTGAGCTCCAGCGCGCGCGGCTCGGAGATGTCGGTGAATGTGCCGTTGACAAAGGTCTTGCCCTTGGCGCGGATCGCGGAAGGCCCAACCGGCGCGCCGCCGTTCGCCTGCAGCGCGGTGTGTGAGATGCGTCCGACATGCCAGAGCTGGATGAAGATGCGCCCTTTCCGCTCGTGCACGCGATCGGTGACCCTGCGCCAGGCGGCGACCTGCTCCTTGGAATAGATGCCGGGGGTGTCCTGGTAACCCTGGCCCTGCTGCGAGATCTGGCTCGCCTCGGTGATCAAGAGCCCCGCGGAGGCGCGCTGAGCGTAATAGTCCACGGCCAGCGGACTCGGCACCATGCCGGGAGGCACAGCGCGATTGCGGGTCAGCGGCGCCATGACGACGCGGTTGGGCAGCGTGATCGGGCCGAGTTTGAAGGGCTCGAACAGTTTGGTCGGCGTGCTCATATGGCTTTCCGGATGAAGTTTCAGATCAGGAACAATTGTGCATTGCGGTGGTAGGTGCAATGGCAAGAGGTATTCGTCGGGCGCAGATGAGCCGCGCGAAGGCTCATTTGAGGAAGAATGGTTCGAATTCGCAGACGGCACGAAATAGGCAAACTACGGGCTGGCGCCCTCGCAGTGGTTTTTCTTCGTCATTCCGGGGTCGCGCTTTCGCGCGCCCGGAATGACGAGAAAGTGTCAATTCACCCCGAGAAAATCGCGCTTGCCGATTTCGACGCCATTATGGCGCAGGATGCCGTGTGCGGTGGCGGCGTGAAAATAGAAATTCGGGAACGCAAAGGCACTGACATACTGCTGTCCCTTCAGCGTCATTGTATTTGTCGGGCCAACGGGAAACGTGACATCGCGCAGATCTGCGTCGTCGAATTGTTCGGGCTTGAATGCCTTGACGTAGTCATTGGTGCTGGCAAGTCTATGCTTGAGTTCATCGAAGGTCTTTTCGGTATCCGGCGTGACCGGCACCTCGCTGCCGGTGAGGCGCGCGCAGGTCTTGGCCGCGAAATCGCTGGCGATCTGGATCTGCTTGGTGAGCGGCAACATGTCGGGATAAAGCCGCGCGCCGAGCAGCACGTCGGGAGAAATATTTTTCGCCTTGCAATGCGCCTCCGCCTTGGTGAGGAGGCCGCTGAGGCTGCCGAGAATCTGCAGGAAGGCGGGAACGGTAGCGTCGTAAAAAGACATGTGATGCTCTTTTCGTGGCGGGAACGGTGAAAGCGCACCTGACATAGTGCCGCGTCGGGAAAAAACCACCTCTACCGCGCCGCCGTCGCTCCCGCCGGCTGAGCCTGCGCCCGCGGCCCGCCGCGCATGCGCGCCAACAGTTCAGCCGTCGGCCAGGAATCCGCCGGCAGGCCGTACTTGATCTGCATCGCCTTCACCGCGCTCCGGCTTTGCTGGCCGAGCACGCCGTCGACCTTGCCGACAGTGAAGCCCGCGCGCACCAGGAGCTGCTGCAATTCCCTGATCTCGCTGAAAGGCAATTGCGCGACCGGCGTTGCGGGGCGCCGCATCGGCGCTGCGCCCGCGATGCGGGTCGCGAGATAGCCGGCGGTGGTCGAATAGATCAGCGAATTGTTCCACTCGGTATAGGCCGCGAAATTCGCGTAAGCCAGAAACGCTGGCCCGGTGCGGCCCATCGGCAACAGCAGCGAGGCCGGCAGATCGTCGTTCGGCAGCGGTCGTCCATCCGGATAGGTCACGCCCGACTGCGCCCATTTCGACCGTGGCAACTGGATCGTGAGATCGGCCTGGTCCCAGGGAAAACTCGAAGCAGCCGGCGCGCGCACCTCCTCTAACCACGGCTCGCCGCGCCGCCATTTCAGCCCGGTTGCGATATAGTTCGCGGTCGAGCCGATCACGTCGGGCGGGCTGCTTAGGAGATTGCGCCGTCCGTCGCCGTCGTAATCGACGGCGTAATTGAAATAATGCTTCGGCAGGAATTGCGTCTGGCCGAGCTCGCCGGCCCAGGAGCCGATCATCTCGGACGGCGCGAGATCGCCACGGTCGATGATCTTGAGCGCCGCAATCGTCTCACCCTGGAACATCTCGGAGCGACGGCAGTCATAAGCGAGCGATACCAGCGAGCGCAAGGTCGGCAAATTGCCCATGTTGGAGCCGAAATCACTTTCCAGGCCCCAGAACGCCGCAATCACGGCCGGCGGAACGCCATACTCCTTCTCGGCGCGCGCGAACGCTGCAGCGTATGCCTTGATTCGCGCCTGGCCCTGCTGCATGCGGTAGGGTGCGGCCATGCGCCCGGCAAACTCGGTGAAGATCTGCCCGAACACGCGCTGGCCGCGATCGCGGTTGACGATGCCCTGGTCGTAGACCAGGTAGGGGGCGGCCTCGGCGAGGGCGCGTTGCGACACCCCGTCCGCGAGAGCCTGCTGCTTGAGGTCGGCGAGAAAGCGGTCGAACGATAGGCCGTTGTGGCAGGCCGCCGCGCGGGGCGAGGTGGCTGCGGGTCTCGCCGGCGCCGGGCTCATTTGCGCCAATGCCGACGAGGACAGCACCAGCCACCCCACGATCACCGCGAGCAGGACTCGCATTGCAAATGCAAATATTGGCATCGACGTCAGGGCTCACGATCGGGAAGAGCAGACCTTGCATACACCAGAGCCGGTGGGCGCAACAGAGCCTGCCCGCGTCAATTTGCGGCCGGCGTTGTGCTCGGTCTCATCCCGGCCGATTTGCGTCATCACGATTTCGCAGCGCGCATTTGACGACAAGTTGCCGATTTGGCGGCAAAGGTGGCCTGATGTTTACGGACCGTTTCTGCCGGTAAGGTTGATCGGTTAGGTTAAGCCGCGAGTTTCGTTGCGGTCGTCGTCCCCCCTGTTACCAGATCGGGGCGCAACCAAGTTCCGATGGAAGTGAACAGCGACGATTTGACCGCGATGGCCTCGACCTCCCAGCCCCACTGGTCCGAACTCTGGCATCTGTGGACGGTGATCCTGCCGCGGCGCGCGATCAACGGACAGTTCGTGATCGGCAAGGTCTGGCGCCGGCACGACGGCCGACGATGGATCTACAAGCGAGTGACCGAATACGGGGCCGAGTAAGCCGAGGCCCGCAAGACAACTCCCCCGAGCCGTCCCTTCTTTGCTCTACGTCAAGGCGCCATCTCCGAATCGTCATAGTTTATTCGACGTAGCCGAGCTGGACGGGGCTTTGGGGCGTCTCAGTTCCGGTTGCGAGGCCCGGACTCCTAGGTACTCCGGGCCTCTCTATTGAGGGCGTCGAAGTCTTCTTGCGTTGCCGTACCTGCGCCGTTCTGCGCCAGCTTGCGGACTACTCCGCCGCCGCAGCCGCGTTGGATTTTGTCTTCTTGACCGCCTTCTTGGCTGTGTGGGTCGCCGCGGCCTGCCGCATCGATCTCGCGTAGCTATCGGCTGCGTTGTCGGCGGAAATCTGCAGGCGCCGCGCAGCCGTGGCGGCATGCTCCATCGTGTCCTTGGCGAGCTGGCGATAGCGATCCTTGGCGGGCTTGTCCTTGGCCTTGGCGGCGAGCGCGCTATAGCGATCGCGCTGCTTCTTCGCGGCGGCCATCAGACCCTTATGCTGCTGTTTTGCCAGATGCCGAATCACGACATCCAGGTTGGCGTCCGCCATCTTCTTGAGCCCCCACGTCCCATCGGCCAGATTGATGCGAATCACTATGCATTTGTCGAATTGGCTTTGCAATTGCGGACGTGGAAGCGAGGCTACCCATAGCCGCCGTCATGGCCGGCGCAGCGCCGAACGGCCGAGAGCGTCAAGGCGAGCGACGACGATCTCCAGGCGCCCCCCGACGGCAGGCAGTTGGGCTTGGAATCCCTTTAATCTGATGTGGCCTTGATTGACCGAGGCGCCGGCGCAGATAAAACCTGCTGACTGATTTTGAGAATTGTTGCGAGCGGCGAATCAAGCCGGGGCGAAGTTTCGGGCCGGACAAGAGCCGCGAATCCACAAATTTGGCCAGCTAGCCACGCCGTGTCGGCACCGGAAGCCAGCCAATCAGGTGTTTTGATCCACATGCGCGATCCGATCGCCTCCCATCTTGCCGACTGCGGCGCAACGGCTTCCATCACGTTCGCAGATCCGGTTGACCATAAGGCGGCCTGACCGATGCAGCTCCGCCTTTGGCAGAAGACAGCGGTCTATTGCACCACGGTGATGGTGGGCCTTTCCGGCCTTTTCTGGTTCGTTGTGCATGATGTCCTCGCCAATGAACCAGGCGACCTGATACGTCTGTTGCTCACGCTGCATGGAGTCTCGGCCTATGCGCTGCTGGTGGCGATTGGTTCGCTGCTGCCGATTCACGTCCGCTCGGGATGGCGGCGCCGCCGCAACCTCGTCACCGGGCTCACGGTGATCACTCTGACGGCCGTTCTCGGTGTCACAGCGCTCGTGCTCTATTACGGCGATGAAGACCTGCAACAGCCCGCCAAATGGCTGCATCTGGCTTTCGGCTTTGCTTTTTTCGTCGTCTTTCCGGCGCACGCCCTTGTGAAGTCGACGCAGCGCCAGTCGAGTCATGACGGCCCGCAAGCTGGGGCAGAGCCGACAGATCTCATCGCGCCTTGCCCCCTAGAAAGTCATCCCGCCGAAATCGAGGAGGCATCCCGCTCGATCTCTTGCGGATGTCCCTGATCACCGATCGAGGCGCAGGCGAAATTGCCGCCGGCGAGCAAGTAGAATGCGTTTCGTTGCTCACCGAACGCGAGCGCTGCTTGTTGGGGGAAACGCAATTTCCCGGTATCATCGCGCGACCTGTCATTGGAGGACCCCATGCCCAGACGCACATTGATCATCGCCAGCATGCTTCTGTTTTCAATTTGCGCTGCATCGGCGCAAGCACCGTCACCCGAGGCCATGACAGCGGCGCGCAGCCTGGTGACGACGATGAAGTTGTCCGACCAGTACAAGGCGCTTCTGCCAGCCATCCTGCTAACCCTCAAGCCCGCGCTGACACAAGACAGGCCGGAAATTGAACGCGACTATGATGCGATGATGCCAACGATCGTAGATGCCTTTACACCATACTATAATGCAATGCTCGACGACGTCGCCACCGTCTATGCCAACAATTTTACGGTCGGCGAGCTCCGCGAAATAGAGGCGTTCTACCGTCAGCCGGTCGGACAAAAACTTCTCGAAAAAACGCCAGCCCTCACCCAGCAGAGCAACCAGGTGGGCCAGGACGCGAGTCGCAAGGCGGCCGACGATCTGCGCGCACGTTTGACCGAAGCACTGCGCCAGAAGGGGCACAAATTGTGATGGTGCCCGGAGCGCGATGAATTCAAGTCGAATCGCCATCGCGCTCTGTGCGCCTGAGCGGGATCACGCTTTCCCGGCTTCGATCGCAGGCCCGGCCGCCTCGAGTTCAGCCGTCTCGACAAACAGGTTGGGGACCCTGTCGGCCCGATCCAGAAGCCATGCGGTCGCGACCATGATCAGGATGCCGGCAGCGCTGACCACCAATTGCTCCCAGACCCCCCTGGTATATTGCATCAGGATCCAGTGCGCCCCGAACGAAAGAAAGACGCTGAAGCAGAAAATCGGCAGTGAATGCTGGCCGCACAGGATCAGCGGACGCAGCCATTTGTAGTTGAGCGGCGTCCAATCGCGCGGGACGTATCGTGTGACCACGACCGCCACGGCGAGGAAGTGCGTCAACCGCAGCATGTCGAGGTCGGTCTTGTCGATCGGATAGATCGCCTTGATCATCCATTTCGGGATCAGCGATTCCAGGAACGAGCTGTGCCAGGTCATCACGATCACGAACGCGAAGGCGATCCAGGCAACGGCAACCGCCAGCGCCAGGCGAGACCTGATCAGGGGCATCAGCTTGGCGGCGCCGCCGACGCCGCACCACGCCGCGAAGAAAAACAGCAACTGCCACGCAAACGGATTGAAGTACCAAGTCGTCCCCGGCGGATATGACGCAAAGTTCCAGTCGAACCAGCGCGCCAGAACGTACAGCACGGCAGATCCCAGCAAGGTCAGGTTCGGCCGGCGCGTCAGACACCACAGCATCAGCGGCGAGGCGAGCACCAGCGTGATATAGAGCGGCAGCACGTCGAGATTGACCGGCTTGTATCGCAGCGAGAGCGCCTGCCCGATCAGCACGTCCGGGTGCTGGAGAAAAGTGGCAACATTCAATTCGTCCTTGTACAGCGGGTTGTCGAATCTCCTGGCTGTGCGGGCGATCTGTGCCGTAAAGATCAGGAACAGCATAATGTGGGCGACGTACATTTGCCAGGCGCGCAGCACCAGTCGCTTGGCGGCGGCGAGAAAATTGCCGCCAGCGACGATCGGGCCGTAGATGAAGCCGGCCAGATAGCCGGAAATGAACACGAAGAACTCGGCCGCGTCGCTGAAGCCGTAGTTGCGCAAGGTCAGCCAGGCGACGACGTCATGGGGAATGTGATCGAGGAAAACCATCCACAGCCCGATGCCGCGGAACAGATCGAGCCGGAGGTCACGCTCGATGCTGGCCGAGAGCGACACGGCTTCCTGGTTGGCGGTCATGCGTTGCTCCCCATTTTGTCCGGTTGGATATCGCCCAAGTCTCACAGGTGCGCAATTCTCGGCTGCAAACACAACTCAGTGATGACTGTCCGTCAAGGCTGCTTATGGATCAAGGACGTCCCGGCCTTTTGGCCGGGACGTCGAGTTCTGGGGAGGACCATCGCCTCACAGCTCCCTGGCGTTGGAAAACGCGAACGACGACACCCGGCGGGTGTTTTCGTCGAGGATCAGGGTACGGGTGATCGGCGGCTCGGCGCGCTGGCTGCAGTTTTCGCGCTCGCAGAGCCGGCAGTTGACGCCGATCGGCGTGCCTTCGGCCTTCTCGAGGTCCATGCCGGCGGCATAGACCAGCCGCGCGGCGTGCCGAATTTCGCAGCCGAGCCCGATGGCGAAGCGTGGCTGGGCTTGCGGATGCGGCGCGACGGGGCGGCGCACCATCTGGGCGATCGAGAAATAGCGCGTGCCGTCCGGCAGCTCGATCACCTGCCTGAGCAGGCGGTCCGGCGTATCGAAGGTCGAATGCACGTTCCACAGCGGGCAGGTGCCGCCGAATTTCGAGAACGGGAAGGTGCCGGAGGAGAAGCGCTTGGAGACGTTGCCGGCATTGTCGACACGCAGCAGGAAGAAGGGGATGCCGCGCGCGTTCGGCCGCTGCAGCGTGGTGAGGCGATGGCAGACCTGCTCGAAGCCGGCATTGAAGCGCTGCGCCAGCACGTGGACGTCGTAGCTCAGGCTTTCGGCGGCACCATGGAAGGCCGGGTAGGGCATCATCACGGCGGCGGCGTAATAATTCGCCAGCGTGATGCGGTAGAGCCGGCGCGGCGTCTCGTCGAGCGGCCCGGCGCGGTTGCTGATGGCCTCGAAACTGCCGCCGCATTCGGCAAGCCCGATCTGAAAGGCGAGCTGGAAGGCGCGGCCGGGCCCGTCGACGAGTTCCGAGATCAGGAGCTGCCGGCGGTGGCGGTCGAACCGCCGCAGCGTTTCGCGCATCACATCGACCGGCATGATGCGGGTGACGACCGAATGTTTTTCGCGCAACCTTGTGGCGAGCGCGGCGAACAGCTGCTCGGCCGGCACGTTCAGTTCATCGCGCAGGTTTTCCGCCGCCTGTTCGAGCTCGGGAAAATAGTTCCGGTTGGCCTCGATCAGGTCGCGGACGCGCTCGATCGGATTGGCCTCGAATCGGGTGCCCTCGTCGCGGTCGGCCATTTGCGCCGCGACCATGGTCTCGCCGCGGCGGGCCTCGGTATAGGCGGCATAGAGCCGTTGCAGCGAATGGGTCACGCCGGGGCAGAGCTCGGCGAGGTCGCGTAATTCCTGTTTCGGCAGGTCGATCTGCCGGAACAGGGGATCGGAGAAGATCTCGTTCAATTCGGCGAAGAAGCGATCCTCGTCGGCGGTGGCGAGGTCGCGCAGGTCGAGATCATATGTTTCCGCCAGCCGGAGCAGGATCTGAGCGGTAACCGGGCGCTGGTTGCGCTCGATCAGGTTGACATAGGAGGGCGAAATGCCCAGCCCCTCGGCGATCTGGGTCTGCGACAGGCCGAGTTGCTGGCGGATGCGCCGGAATCTCGGCCCGACAAACAGCTTCTTTCCGGAATCGCCGACCATGGCAGTCTCACTGACCTATTCGTGACAATATTTACAAATTTACATCTGTGACATGTTCTTATGTTACATGACATCATCATTGGAACGCAAGGTATCTATACGAATTAAAGGATTTAGCGTTTAGCTCTCGTCACGTTTCGCATTGCACTGTCACGAATGTCGAGAAAAAGCGTTGACGCTGCAATTTGTCGCCACCGAGAGGATCACGCACATGAACTACCAGCCACGTGGGATCAGCGACCAGGCTATCCAGGGACCGGCTTCCTATCTGGCCGAGGTTGGAGCTGCTGAGGCACTCCTCAAGACCCAGCCGACCTGGGACGGCGTCACCGCCGAAGCGGTGGCGCGCATGCGTCTGCAGAACCGCTTCAGGACCGGCCTCGACATCGCGCGATACACCGCCGCGCTGATGCGCCGCGATATGGCTGCCTATGACGGCGATCCCACCAAGTACACCCAGTCGCTCGGTTGCTGGCACGGCTTCATCGCGCAGCAGAAGCTGATTTCGGTCAAGAAGCATTTCGGGACGACCGATCGCCGCTATCTGTATCTCTCCGGCTGGATGATCGCCGCACTTCGCTCCGAGTTCGGACCGCTTCCCGATCAGTCGATGCACGAGAAGACCTCGGTGCCGGCGCTGATCGAGGAGCTCTACACCTTCCTCCGTCAGGCGGACTCCCGTGAGCTCAACGATATCTTCCGCGCGCTCGACGCCGCTCGTAAAGTTGGCGACCAGGCGAAGGAAAGGGCATTGATCGAAAAGATCGACACCTTCCAGACCCATGTCGTGCCCGTCATCGCCGACATCGACGCCGGTTTTGGCAATGCGGAGGCGACCTATCTGCTCGCAAAGAAGATGATTGAAGCAGGTGCGTGCGCTCTGCAGATCGAAAATCAGGTCTCCGACGAAAAGCAGTGCGGCCACCAGGACGGCAAGGTGACCGTGCCGCACGAGGTGTTCCTGGCGAAGATCCGGGCCTGCCGCCATGCCTTCCTCGAACTGGGAGTCGAAGACGGCATCATCGTGACCCGCACCGACTCGCTGGGTGCCGGTCTCACGCAGCAAATCGCCGTGAGCCACAAGCCCGGCGACCTCGGCGATCAATACAACAGCTTCCTGGATTGCGAGGAAGTCACAGCCGCCAACGCCAGGAATGGCGATGTCATCATCAACCGCGACGGCAAGATGCTGCGTCCGAAGCGGCTTGCCAGCAACCTCTATCAGTTCCGCGCCGGTACCGGCGAGGATCGTTGCGTGCTCGACTGCATCACCTCGCTGCAGAACGGCGCCGACCTGTTGTGGATCGAGACCGAGAAGCCGCATATCGAGCAGATCGCCAAGATGGTCGACCGCATTCGCGAGGTCATTCCGAACGCGAAGCTTTGCTACAACAACTCGCCCTCGTTCAACTGGACGCTCAACTTCCGCTGGCAGATCTATGACGCGATGAAGGAAGCCGGCAAGGATGTCAGCAGATACAATCGGGCCGAACTGATGAAGCCGGAATACGACGATACGCCGCTGGGGCTTGAAGCCGACGAGCGCATCCGCACCTTCCAGGCCGATTCGGCAAAGCGTGCCGGTATCTTCCACCATCTGATCACATTGCCGACCTATCACACGGCAGCTCTGTCCACTGACAATCTCGCCAAGGAGTATTTCGGCGCGCAGGGCATGCTGGGCTATGTGAAGAATGTTCAGCGCCAGGAGATCCGGCAGGGCATCGCCTGCGCAAAGCATCAGAACATGGCCGGCTCCGATATCGGTGACGATCACAAGGAATATTTCGCCGGTGAAGCCGCTCTGAAGGCGGGCGGCGCCCACAACACGATGAACCAGTTCGGCTAATGTGGAATTGATCGGTCCGGGTCTGGCTGGATTTGTTGTAGCCAACACCCGGCTTTCAGGCGGCTGAGTAACAGCCGGTATTCAAAAGGAGAGGTCACATGACCAAAGGCAGCAATTTCTGGGTGATTGGCGGCGAGTTCGGTTCGATGAACTTCCACAAGCTCGTGGAAGGCTCGGCCCAGGTGCAGGGTCCGTTCAAGACCCGCAAGGAAGCTGAAGATGCCTGGCGTGTGGTCTCGGAGGAGAACCGTCACAAGGCCGGCGTGCGCTTCTCGATCGTCGAAGAGCCCTCGCGGGCCTCGGCCTGACACGGCCTGCTAACGCTTAAGAAGACGTCCAAGGACGTGTGCGGCCTCAACCGGAAATCCGGCTGGGGCCGTTCGCGTTTCTTTCCTCGTCTTCCGCGTTTGCGCGGGAGGCGCGCGCGTCGGGTTCTGTGGCCGAGCCAAAGCTCGAGGCATAACCCGTTGAGAACAAAGGGCCTTTGCGAAGGTCATGGTTGCTGCTAGGTTACGCCGGGGTGGAGCGGGTCTTGACCCGCAAGATGATAGAGGCGGTCACATGTCAGAGGCGCAGAACAGCGGCAGCAACGCCGCACCCCCCGACACCCGTCCGGCCCGGCTGCGCGATGCGCTCAGGCAGGCGCGAATCGAGGCCGCCGACCGCACCGGTGTGGTCGTCGACCTGCGCGACGCCGAGGTCGCTCGCCTGGAAATCCTGAACGACGCGCTCGACCCCTTGTTTGCAGAGGTGCCTGATCAGATCGATCTGTTCGATCGCGGCCTCAGCCAGGGCGAAACGCCGAGACTCTGGATCGACGTCGTCGCGCATGTGGTGATGGGCCGCGACAAGCGGATCTACCGTTTTGTTCAGGACACGAGGTTCGGTCGTATCGTGCTCCGCGAATCCCACGAAGTCGGGACCATCGTCACCGCCGTCACCGACTATGTCGCCCGCCGCATGGTGGAGCGCGAGCGCGCGTTGGTCAAAACGCCGCCGACCGACCCGGTCGCGAAGCCTCGCCGCCGCGGCGGATTTCTGATCTTCGCAATCGGCTTTGTCGCCGGTGCCGTCGCGCTGTTTGGTCTCGCGCTGCTCGCCGCGCTTGGCAATCTCTAGAACACCCAATCTTAGATCAACCGCGTCCGCGTGATTTCACGCATACGCATCGCATCGTTCATGCCGCGCACGATGTGTTCGCAGCGCCAGGCGCCGCCGTCGCGCCGGATCGCAAACAGATTATAGGCCGCCGCCGGATAATGGCCGTGTGCGACCGCCGATGCCGAGGGAACGCCGACAACGGGGATACTGCCGGTGGGGCCGTCGATCCAGGTCGTCGAATGAACATGATCGTGTCCGTGCAGGATCAAATCCACGCCGCGGTGCTTGAGAAGATCGATCAGCGCGGCGGAATCGGTGAGGCGCTTGACCCGGGAGTCCGATCGCAGCGGGTGATGCACCAGCAGGACGCGAAACGTGCCTTCTGCCGACAATCGCGCGAGCAGGCCATCGAGCGCGTCAAGCTGGACTGACCCAAGCGTTCCCGTCGCCATGAAGGGAGCCGTCGGCACTGCCGACGACAGGCCCACCAGTGCAAGCGGACCGCGGCGGCGCAGCGCGGGAAAGAGATCGGGACCATCAAGCCGCTCGTCACCCGCAAGATAGTTCGACCAGGATTCGGCAAAGCGGTGTCGGGTGGCGCGGACGTAGGCATCGTGATTGCCGGGAATGGCCGTGATCCGATCGGATGAGCCAAGGCTCTCCAGCCAGGTGCAGGCGGGCGCGAATTCCTTGTCCAGCGCCAGATTGACGAGGTCGCCGGTGACCGCGATGTGATCGGGCGTTTGCGCCTGCAGGTCCGACACCAGCAGGTCCAATACGTCGCGGCGATGATACTTGTGCCGGTTGTGTGTCCAGTGAAGATAGCCGAGCACGCGTTTTCCGGCGAGTTCGCGGAGTGTAGGGGTAGGCAAAGGGGGCAGGTGCGGATCCGACACATGTGCGAGCGTGAAGTCTGCCATCGGAATAGTTCCACCGGATTGCCGAGATCAGGGATCACCGCGTGATATCCTGGGCAAACTCTGCCATCTATTGGCAAGCGGATAACGCCCGCGCAAGGATCAAACGTGTATCTCGCAACAGTCGGAATTGGATGACGGGACTTCGAACAAGACTTGAGCCGGCCTTGCGGCGTGTTTTTCACCTCTATTGGCGGTTCGCGCGTGGTATGACCTTGGGCGTCCGCGCCGTGGTGCTGGACGGAGAAAACCGCGTCTTTCTGGTCAAGCACAGCTATGTCGCCGGCTGGCATCTGCCGGGCGGGGGCGTCGAGGTCGGCGAAACCTTCATGGAGGCGCTGCGGCGCGAACTCATGGAAGAGGGACGCATTGAGCTCACCGCGGCGCCGGTCCTGCACGGACTGTTCTTCAACGGTCATGTCTCACCGCGGGATCACGTCGCCGTCTACGTGGTTCGCGGCTTCAGACAGGATCGGCTTCCCGCGCCGAACCACGAGATCATCGCCAGCGGCTTTTTTGCGCCCGCGGCACTGCCGGACCAGACCACGCAGGGCACCCGTCTGCGGATCGCGGAGGTGCTCGAGGGCAGGGCACCCGTCGCCACGTGGCGTTAGCGCCTGCTTGTGGTAGGACTCCTGCGCTGCGAAGTGATGGAAGCGAAATGAAATCCTTGAAGATTGCCTGTGGATTGGTCTGCTTTCTGGTGCTGGCGAGCAATGTCTGGTCGATGTCGCACTGGAACGAGGCGCGCGGCGTCTATGACGACGTCTGCTATCTGCGACAGGCCCATCTGTTCCAGCGCTTCGGCCTTGCCGGCTTCAACACCGACATCTCCCGCGACGACGACGGCTACCTCGCCGGCAAGTTGAAGGAGATCGGATTTCCGACCGCAAGCAACGTGAAGACCGCGCCCTGCCATACGCCGATGCCGGCATCGGGCCGGCTTGTCATTCAATATCCGCCGGGAACGGGCGCGGCGCTGGCGCTGTTTCCGCAGGGACATCAGGTGATACCGCTCTACGTGCTGGCGACCGCCGTCGTTTTCGCTGTCGCCGTGCTGGCCATCTCCCGCGCGGCTGTAGCGTCTGAGGTCCTGCTCGCCGGGGTATTCGGGTGCCTCGCCATCTACCTCATGATCAATCCCGCCAAGGCCAGCTATTCGATGGCACCGACCATGGTGGTGTGCGCGCTCGCGGGCTACCTGACGGCCCGATGGCTGATCGGGCAACGCCAGAGCACGCTCCTGATGCTGTCGCTTGGCGTGCTGCTCGGCCTGTCCGTGAATTTCCGCCTCCCGAACCTTTTCCTGTCCGCCGGCTATGACCTGTTCCTGCTCGGTGCGTTTTTGTCGACCCGAACAATGCAAGCCGCGCTGCAGGGCCTGTGGTTTGCGATTGCCTTCCTCGCCGGCATGACGCCGACACTGATCGCCAACGCGATCAATGCCGGCAGTCCGCTGGCCACGACCTACGGCGGTCCGGACGTGGCGCCGCCCGATTTCAGCCTCGGTATCGTCTGGCAATATGTTGCCGACATGCAGTTCGTGTTGCTTGTGCTGGCGGTTCTCGCCGCCGGCTTCCTGCTGAGCATGCGCAGTCGCGCCGGCATCGGGAGCGTGGCGCTGCTCACCGCAGTAAACCTCGTCGTCAATCTCGCCTTCTTCCTGAGCCATCCCGTCTTCACCCCGTATTACACGGTGCCGATCGCGATGCTGTCGCTGTGGAGCCTGCTGTTTGGCTATTTGCTGCGGCCGGCGGAAGCGGTGGACGGCGCGCTGGTGACACGGGCAGCCTGATCATGTTCGTGATATGAGCGTTGATTCGGCGCTTCCAAGGACAGGCGTTGTTGCAATGATACCGTCATCGATGCGTGTTGCCGTTCTGGTGCCCTGCTTCAACGAGGCGGCGGCGGTCGCAACCGTCGTGGCGGATTTCCACAAGTCGCTGCCCTCGGCCGTCATCTACGTCTACGACAACAATTCGACCGATCGCACCATTGCGGTCGCGCGCGAGGCAGGCGCAGAGGTTCGCAGCGAACGCCGTCAGGGCAAGGGTCATGTTGTCAGGCGGATGTTCGCCGACATCGATGCCGACATCTTCGTTCTGGTCGACGGCGACGCGACCTATGATGCCGCGAGCGCGCCGCGCATGATCGAGATGCTGGTGAACGAGCATCTCGACATGGTGGTGGGGCTGCGCGTCGACCAGGACCAGGCAGCGTATCGCAGAGGCCACCGCACCGGCAACCGGCTGCTGACCAGCTTTCTGTCCACCGTGTTCGGTCAGGCCTTCACCGACATTCTGTCGGGCTATCGCGTGTTCTCGCGGCGTTTTGTCAAGTCCTTCCCGGTGCTGTCGGACGGTTTCGAGATCGAGACCGAACTGACCGTTCATGCGCTGGAGCTGGCGCTGCCGGTCGCCGAGATCGAGACGCCCTACTACGCGCGGCCGCAAGGATCGTTCAGCAAGCTCAACACCTGGCGCGATGGGTTCCGCATCCTCGGCACCATCCTGAGGCTCTACCGCTCGGAGAAGCCCTTGCGCTTCTTCACCGCGATCGGCGTCTTCCTTGCGGCGGTTTCGATCGGTCTCGCGATCCCCGTTGTCGTCACTTTTCTCGAACAGGGCATCGTGCCGCGCCTGCCGACCGCGGTGCTGTCGACCGGACTGATGATCGTGGCGATGCTGTCGGTCGCTGCGGGCCTGGTGCTCGATACGGTCACGCGAGGGCGCAGGGAAATGAAGCTGCTCGCTTATCTCTCCCAGCCTCCGGTCAACCGGGAATGAAGATCGGTTTCGAGGTCATGGACCGCGCGCGCGCCAGATGCTATCCCGCCCCAATCATGAATGACTTATCCATCACCATCTCGCCCGAAACCGTCAGCGATGCGCAGGCGATCGAACGCCTCTACGAACGCACCTTCGGGCCCGGTCGCTTCGTGCTCAGCGCCTACCGGCTTCGCGAGCACGTCGATCATCTGCTCGAGCTGTCCTTCACCGCGCGCATCGGCACGCTGCTCGTGGGATCGGTCCGGCAGTTGCCGATCTGCGTCGGGGACACGCCGGCGCTGCTGTTGGGACCGCTGACGGTCGAGCCGCCGTTCCGCAAGCACGGCGTCGGCCGGGCGCTCTTGGAACGTGCCTTGAAGGATGCCAAGGTCAATGGCCACCGCCTCGTGCTGTTGGTCGGCGATGAGGCCTACTACAGCCGCGTCGGCTTCAAGCAGGTCGCGAAGGGCAGGGCAAGCATGCCGGGGCCGGTCGACACCAAACGCCTCCTGGTCGCCGAACTCGTCGACGGCGCTTTCGAAGGCGTCGCCGGCGTGATCCGGCCCGACTGGAGCAAGGCGCGCTAGAATCCATGGCTGACCCCGAGCTTCATCGCCAGACCATTGGATGATGTCGTCAGCCCGTAGCCGACGCCAAGGTTGACGTCGAAGGCGCCGACCTTGAAATCGGTGACGCCATAGACGATGTGGGCCTGCTGGCTTGATGGTGCGATCGAGCTGATCTGGCCGACCGTGCTGGCGTACTCGACCCCGACGTCGAACGTGTCGGTGATCTTGCGCGTCAGGCGCGCGGCCGGCGCAAGCGCCGTCATGGCTCCCGACCCGAGCCCAAACGCCAGGGTGGGACTCAGGATCAGCTCGTAACCGTCATGGTGAAAGCCGATGATCGGCGTCAATCCGGCCGAGAATTGCGTGTTAGTGTTGGCGAGCGCCGGGAAAGCGGAATTTTGCGGCGTGTAGGCGAACTGAACGCTGACGCCGTAAAAGACATCGCGCTTGTCGGCTTCGGGCGTGATGAAGAGATTGCGGACGGCCACGCCATTCCACGAAAACGTTTCGCCTTGATTGTAGGGAACGACGCCGGTGATGCCGCTCAGCGAAACCGGAATCGCCACGGTCAGTTGATACCAGTCGGTAAAGGTGTAGGCGAACGCGGTCTCCGATGTGTAGGCATGTTTGGCGGTCTGGCCCTGGCTCGCCGACATCGTGTTGGTCGGAGCCGCGTTGAGGTAACTGAAGGATTGGCTCACGGTCAGGCGTGCGGGATCGAACAGGCTCTCGGCCTCCTGGGATCGGACCGGCTGCGTCCATAACACGACGACGACGCACAAGCCGAGGCACAAGCCGAGAACGGCGAGCCGAGCGCGGGACCGGTTTGAAGCTGCGACTGGAGCGCTGATCCCCAACGATGTCGCTCCAGCGGCCTGGCAGGCGCAACTCTGCATGATTTGCACCTGCGTTGATGTGGTGAACCGGTGGTGCGGCAGGCCGCCGTCGCTCAGATCAGGGGAGGGAGACGAACTCGGGCGGCCTGCTGCGAGACTTATTGGTGAGACGGGGTCAGGGCGCTTTTGCCGCGACCGGCGCCGGTGCCGGAGCTGGTGCCTTTGCCGCGACCGCTACCGGCGCCGGCACGGGCGCCTTTGCGACGACCGGGGTCGGAGCAGGGGGCACGACGGGAACCGGAACTGGTTTGACCGCCGCGACGACTTTCGGCGGCGGCGTGATCTTCGGCACGGTCACCATCTTGCCTGCGAAAGCTGGCGTGCCGAGCGTCGCAAGACCAAGCATACCAACGGCGGACAGCGCAGTGATGCGGAGATATCGGCCTGTCATTCTTCATTCCTTTCAGAGATCAGCCCCGGAAAGGATAAGAGCGGGTCAACTGGGCTCGGCAGTGACTCGAACAAGGCCGGTGTGGACGATGCGTGTCGGCAAATTCGGTGTTTGTATCCTGAGCTTTTCGCGCCGATGCAGAGAAACGTCTGGAAACTATTCTCTGTTCGTGGAACTCGAGCGCTTGCGACGGCAGCAACGCCTCACACAGCGATGCGCGTCGTGGCGCGAAACCGGCCCGGCTCGCTGCCCAAGAAAACGTGTCAAAACAAAAAGCTAGAAACGTCCGTTCCGATTCGACACGGAACGGAAACAGTCGTCGCAATTCGGTTCGGGAACGGGCTTCCCGCTGCTCGCGCGCACGCGATTTGCGCCTTGAACGCGTCGGTCTCAGCGGCGGGCCATGGCTCATTTTGATCCTGAAATTGCCCGCCGGAGTCCACGAAGACCGCAAACTTCCCGCTAACCTGAGCGCTGCTGTCGACGACCTGAACGGTGGTTTGAATGTCGGTATCGCCGCATGTGCTGGTTGTCGAGGATGACCGGCAGATCAGCCGTCTGATCGCCCGCTATCTGGAGACCAACGACTACCGCGTCTCGATTGCGGCCGATGGGCGCGAGATGGAGCGCGCGCTCGGCTGCAGCCGGATTGATCTGATCGTGCTTGATCTGATGCTGCCGGGGGAAGACGGGCTCAGCCTGTGCCGACGCTTGCGCGAGTCATCGCAGATTCCAATCGTCGTTCTCACCGCCAAGGGTGAAGATGTCGACCGCATCGTCGGGCTCGAGATGGGCGCCGACGATTATCTGGTGAAACCTTTCAACCCGCGCGAACTGCTGGCGCGAATCCGCGCGGTGATGCGCCGCGTCGCCGTGGTCGCCGAGGGGCCTCCCAGCCGGGCGGCGCGTGTGTTCTGTTTCCTCGGCTGGCAGCTCGACTGTGCTATGCGCGAGCTCACCAGCCCGGAAGGAACGCAAATCGCCGTCACGGGCGCCGAGTTCGACCTGCTTCAGGTGATGTGCGAGCGGCACGGCCGCGTGCTCTCCCGCCAACAGCTGCTCGATCTCACCCAGGGCCGCAACCCGGGTCCGTTCGAGCGCAGCGTCGACATTCTGGTGAGCCGGCTGCGGCGCAAGATCGAGACCGATCCGCAGCGCCCCGACATCATCAAGACGGTGCGCCCGATCGGCTATCTCTTCAAGCCGACCGTCGAGGCGTCATGATGCGGCGCCTGCACTGGCTTCTCCCCAGTCGTATCAGCGGACAGATCGCCATCGTCATCGCGGTGTCGCTGCTGGTGATCCACTCCATTCTGACGTTCGGCTTCTTTTCCGGCGATCATCATGGCAAGCCGCCGCGCGGTCCACCCGGACCTTTCCGCGATCTGATCCGGCTCATCGACGGCTTCGACCCGCAGGACCGTCCGCGGCTGGTGTCCGAGATCGGACGGGTGTTTCCGCAATATGAGTTCGCGCTGGTGCCAGCCAGCGAGGCCAGTCTCGCGCACAGTGCCGACGCCGATCCTGATCTTCGTTTCGCTAACTCGGGGCCGGGCTCCGACGCCGTTGAGGGCGCGGATCGCGGTCAGATCGACGAAGCGGTCAGCGGGCGCATGACCATCCGGCTGGCGGACGGACAGGGGCTTGAGGCGCGGATCGGGCCGCCGCCGGGCCCGCCTCCGGGAAAGTCCGGGCCGCAGGGGGGGCCGATCACGCCACTGAAGGTCTCGCTGCTCTCGCTTGCAATCATCATGACCCTGCTGGGCGTGTGGGTGGCCCGCGTGCTGACGGCACCGTTGCGCGCCTTCGTCGATGCCGCCGAGGAATTCAACCCTGATGCCGAGATTGCGCCTTTGCCCGAAGGCGGCCCCGAGGAGATCAGGGCGGCGGCGCGCGCGCTCAACCGCATGTGCGGTCGGATCAAGACCCTGGTCGACGACCGCATGCGGATGCTGGCGGCGGTCGGCCATGATCTGCGCACCCCGATCACGCGGCTGCGCCTGCGCAGCGAGTTTATCGACAACATGTCGCTGCGCGGGCAGATGCTCGATGATCTCACGCAGATGAGCGACATGGTCGAATCGGTGCTGGTGTTCCTGCGCGAGGGACGCTCGCCGGAAGATGTGTCGGTGATCGACGTGGCGATCAGCCTGCAGACGATCTGCGATCAGTTCGCTGATATCGGGTGCCAGGTGAGCTATGCCGGCCCCGATCACGCGACGATCCGCGCCTATGCCTGCTCGTTGAATCGGGCGGTGACCAACCTTGTCGAAAACGCGGTCCGCTACGGCGAGGTTGGACTGGTACGCCTGGTTGCGGCGCCCGATTCGGTCGTCATCGCGGTCGAGGATGAGGGGCCCGGCATCCCCGATGGCCGCAAGGAGGCCATGATCGAGCCGTTCGTGCGCGGCGACACCGCGCGCGGCATGGACGGGCGGTCGGGGTTCGGCCTCGGGCTATCGATCGCGCGGGCGGTTGCGGCCGCGCACGGGGGATCATTGACCCTTCTCGATCGAAAGCCCAAGGGCCTGATCGCCAGGATCGTGCTGCCCGCCGGCGGCAGGTCCGTGTGATCCGACGAGAGCGAGATGACCGTTCTTCGCATCGTCATGCCGCTCTATTTCCTGCTCGAGCATCACGATCTCGTTCTTCAATTCCGTCCGCAGCGCGATCGCGATCTAGCTAGAACGCGGCCTTGATTCCGCCGCTGACGGAAGAGTCGTCGCCGCCCGCGCGTGCGAAGGTGGTGGCAACGCTGAGGGTCGCACTGACATTCCCGGCGATCACCGCACTAATTCCGGCAGCGACCTTGCCGTAAGTGCGGTCATGACCGGCAACCGGCGTGAGCACGGGCAACAGCGGCGCGGTGACCAGCGTGGTCGTCACGTTGCGACTGGAGCCGATGAAATCATGCTCGGCGGTGAGGTTGATGAACGGGCTGCACAGGGCCGTCCGCACCATGAATGGCAATCGTAATTGCAGCCCGGCGTTGCCGGTCAAGGCGTCGATCGCCTGCTTGTCGACCATCATCGTCAGCAGGATGTCGCCGGTCTCGGTGTAGGCGCCGATCACGCCGTGGGTGTAATTGAATCCGGCAATCGGCCCGACGCGGACCGCTGCGGCTTCGACAAGATAGCCGGCCCGCGCCGCGGTCGTGAAAGTGTCGGCGCTGGTGCTGGCCCTGATGATGTCGATCACGCCCTGACGGTCGAGCGAATAATCGTGGCGGCCATAGGCAATGAGCGTGTCGGCGAACCAGTTGGCATCGGCGAACGCGCCGTAGCCGGCGAACTGATAGGATTTCACGTGATCATGGGCGTTCTGAACACCGAGATTGACGTCGGGTTCGGAATAACCCAGGGCGAATCCCAGCCGCCATTTGGCATCGTAGTGGTACTCGATCCCGAAGATGCCGCCGGCGGCGTGATAGTCATAGCCGGCATTGAGGAACTGCTGCTCGGCGCTGGCGCTGGCGTAGTTGAAGTCGCTGTAAACAGACCATTTGTCCTCCGGTTTGAGCGGAGCGAGGGCCTTGGTCGGGCCGGCGTAGGCCATCGCCAAGGCGTTGCCGACCCCGATCGGCTGGAAGCTCCGCGAAGCGTCAAGCCGGCCAAACAGCGAGCCGACGAAACCGGTGGCAATGCTGGTGGTGATGGCGCCCTGCGGCACCACGGTGGTCGGCGCGTTGATCTGGTTGGCCATGTAGGTCGCGATCAGCGCCATCGCGGTGCCGGTGGGATGCACCGAGTTTTCATAGAAGCAGCCTGCGAAATTCACATGGACGGTGCCGGGTGTGTTCCCCGAGGCCGGCCCGGCCTCGCAATTGGTGGCGCTGGTGAAGCCGTACATGCCCGGATTGCTGGCGACGCGCTCCTGCAGGATGCCGAAATTGAACAGGAAGATGCGAACACCGGATCGCGCCAGCGGTGCCAGCAATTGCTGGGTCTGCTGGTAGTAGGTGTTGGCCCAGGCGTCACGCAACGCGTCGGTGAGCGCGGCGTCGCCGGGCTTCTCGGGAAACCATTTCGAACTGCCGGTGCTGAGCCAGGCGATGTTACGGGCACCCTGCGCCGCCATTTGTTGCACGCCGGCGGCCGCGTCGCCTGCCGAAATGGTCGCGTGCGCGACGATCAGCGCGTTCGGATCGGGCACGCCCGCGAGATTGATGGCCGACAGATCGTTGCCGCCGATCGACAGCGCGATCAGGTCGCGGCTGCCATAGCGCACGCCGGCAGATTGGGCGAGTTCGTATCCGAAACCGAAGCCGTTCTGGATCGGGGGGAGCGTGTTGGTGTTGTCGGTCCGCGCGCCGCCAATCGAATAGTTGGTCATCCCCGGCAGACCGTAGATCGACTGCAGAGACTGGACGAAGGTGGTGCTGCCGGTGAACGTACAATTCGGATGGTAAATGCAGGTGATCCCCGCCAGCTGAAACGCGCCGCCCGGCGCGGCGCCGGTATCGGCATAACTGTCGCCGAAGCCGTACAGGCCGGTGAACTGCGCCCTGGCTGGCAGGGTCGTGGCTGCCAGTATTATTACGGATGCGAACGTCGCCATCGCGGGGGCGCCAAGCGCGAGTCGCAACGACATGCTCGGTCGGGGTTGTGCCCGGTTGCCGCGGGCGGCGAACGCTCGATTGTTTGGCACCGGCGTGCGCGGAAGGTCCTGGTCCATCTCAATTCCTTGATCTTTTGAGAGAGTCGGTCGGACGCAACCGCAACGCACCTCTTGAAGTTGCTAAGTGATTCGTATCAACAAAAAGTTGTCCTAGATCAAGGTTGACCCGACCTTCGGTCGTCGGCTGGGAACGGCACGCGGCACCGCGGATCCGAACCGAAAATATCGCGCGAGCGCGTAGCGAAGCGGCGGCCGCCCAGGTCTATCAATCGATCGATATCAGGAAGCGGGAGGGACGTGCGGCTCGATGGTGTTGCCGACGGATTTCAGATGCAGGAATTCGGCGTCGGTGGCGAGATAGAGAAACTCGAGCGCCTGCGGGAGCCGTAGCAGCGGAGGCGACGACAGCAGGCCCGCGTTCGCCATCGCAACGACGGCACAGATCGCGCAATTGTCCGCGGGCTGCCGGTTATGATCGTGACTGGGCGGCGATTGCGGTCGGGCAGCCTCGCGACCCGCAGCATCGTTGCCCGTATCGGCGATGTCGCCCGGCGTCGCGCCGGATCGAAACACCGGCGCCGCTTGCAGTGCGAGTCGATGAAGATGTCCGAACGACAGTCCCAACTGAACGGCAAGCGCGAACAGCGCGAGCCGAACGCCCTGTTTAACGTGCTTTCGAAACCGCTTCATGCCGATCCGGGCGCCTCTCAATCGAACGCCGCGCACAGGTCATCCGACGTCATACGATAGCATCGGATCGCAACTTGGTGTCAACCGTAGCCCCGCGCGCCCGCATGCAATCCGCGCGCACTGTGTGATCGCGGCAACGACAGCCGTCAACGCCCCTCGCGCACCCAGGTCGCGGCGAACGCACCGAGCAGGAGCAGCAGTCCGATCAGGCCGGCGAAGATCGGCAGCACGCCGACGCCCTTGACGACGCTGGCGTCGCGCATCTTCACGCCCATCCACCCCTCGCCCTGGAACAGGCTCGCCGAACGCACCGGCACGATGCGGGGCATATCCAGGTTCGAGCCGTCGATGACCCGCCGCGCGTCTCCGCCGGTCGCCTGCGCGAGCGGCTTCAGCAACTCGGTCGTCGAGGTCACTTCCGAAAATTCCTTCGGGTTGGTCGGACCGACATTGATCAGGGCTTTCAGCGCGCCGTCGGTGGCCTGCCAGAGCCCGAGTTCGTTGGCCGGAATGCTCGCGTGCCACTCGCCGGGCTCGCCCGCGCTCAACGTCAGGTCGCGCGTCGCCCCGGACGGCGAGGTCATGGTGACGGTGGCGACGCTGTCGGCCATGGTCTGGCGGGTCACCATGAGGTCATGGCCCTGCACCTGCAGCCGCAGCGCCTCCTCGTCGAGATCAGGCTGCTTCATCAACCAATGCGACATGCGCCGCAGCAGGTCGAGATGCGGCCCGCCGCCCTCATAGCCGCGCGCCCACAGCCAGATGTGATCGGTCAATAGCAGCGCGACGCGGCCCTCGCCGTAGCGCGACAACAAAAGCAGCGGCTTGCCGTCGACGCCCGTCATCACCGCCGAGCCGGTGGCGTTGCGGGTATCGACGGTGCGGAAGAACCGGCTCCAGTGCGGCGGCTCGCTCGCAGAACCCTCCAGGCCGCGGGTCACGGGATGGCGCCGGCCGGCGTCGGACAGATGCGCGTAAAAGGGCTTCTCGGTGACGCCGACCGGCTCGGCCGGCAATACGGAATCCAGCGGCGTGCGCCAGATGCTCGTTGTCGATGCATAATCGGGCCCGGCCGAGACCAGCACCGCGCCGCCGGAGCGCACATAGCGCGCCATGTTTTCGAAATAGGGAATCGGCAGCACGCCCTGGCGGGCGTAGCGGTCGAAGATGATCAGCTGGAACTCGTTGATCCTCTGCTGAAACAGTTCGCGGGTCGGAAACGCGATCAGCGACAATTCATTGATCGGCGTGCTGTCCTGTTTCTCCGGTGGCCGCAGAATGGTGAAATGCACGAGATCGACGCTGGCGTCGGACTTCAGGAGATTGCGCCAGGTGCGTTCACCGGCATGCGGCTCGCCGGAGACCAGCAGCACCCGCAACCTGTCGCGCACGCCGTCGATCGCGACCACGGCGCGGTTGTTGACCAGCGTCAGTTCGCCCTCCAGCGGCGAGGCCTCGATCTCGACGATGTTCGGACCGGCATGCTTGATGTCGATATCAACGCTCGAGGTCTGGCCGCTCTGCAAGGTCCGCTCGCCGATGACCTCGCCGTCGCGGCGGATCACGATCTTGGCACGCTCGCCGGTGACACCCTGGTCGTCCAGCCGGTAGGTGACGGTCTGGGTCTGCCCGACGATGCCGAAACGCGGCGCAGCCGAGATCGCGATGCGCCGGTCGCGCTCGTTCTTGGCGCCCGTGATCAGCGCGTGCACCGGGGCCTGGAACCCGAGTGCTGCTGCATTCGCCGGGATGTCGTGCACCCGCCCGTCGGTGATCAGGAAGGCGCCGGCGACGCGATCGACCGGCACGTCAGACAGCGCCGAGGACAGCGCGCCGAACAGCTTGGTGCCGTCGGTCTCGCCGTCCGCCTGGCCGGCGTCGACCACGCGCACCTCGAGACCCTTGATCTTCTTGAGACTGTCGACCAGCGCTTGCTGCGCCTTTTCGGTTTCCTTGGTGCGGTCGCCGAAATTCTGGCTGGGGCTCTTGTCGATCACGACCGCGACCACCGAGGTGAGCGGCTCACGGTCCTCGCGGGTGAATGAGGGGTTGGCCAGCGCCAGCGCCAGCAGCGCGAGTGCGGCCACGCGCAGCGCCGCGCCGCGGACGCGGCTGACGAGCAGCAGCGCTGCGATCACGGCGATCGCAGCAAGCGCGATCCAGAGCACCAGCGAAGGGACCAGCGGGGCGAAGGCGATGCCGTATTGCATGCTGGATCCCTACTGTCCCAACCGTTCGATGAGTGCCGGCGCGTGCACCTGGTCGGCCTTGTAGTTGCCGGTCAGCGTGTACATGACGATGTTGACGCCGGCGCGGTACGCGAATTCGCGCTGCTTCGGCTCGCCGGGCGTCAGCGGCAGCATGGACTGGCCATCGGGGCGGATCGCCCAGGCGCCGGCCAGATCGTTCGAGGTGATGATGATCGGCGAGACGCCGTCGCCGCCCTTGGCTGGCCGCGCGGCCGCTTCCTCGTCGTCCTCGCGCGGCAGCGCCTCGACCCAGGTCTGCCCCGTGGTGAAGCGGCCCGGGAAGTCGCGCAGCAGGTAGAAGGTCTTGGTCAGGACGTGCTCGCGCGGAACCGGCTCGAGTTCAGGAACGTCGAGCGAAGCGAGAATGTCGCGCAGCGCCTGCATCCCCGGGGTCTGGGATGCGCCGTTGTCGCCGGGCGGCGCCTCGATCGCGTCGCGGGTATCGAACAGCACGGTGCCGCCCTGCTTCATGTAGGCGTCGATGCGGTTGATCGCGTCCTGCGGCGGCTTCGCCGCGCCGGGCACGATGGGCCAATAGATCAGCGGAAAGAATGCGAGCTCGTCGTGCGCCGGGTCGACGCCGATGGGATCGCCGGCCTCGAGCGCCGTGCGCTGCGCCAGAAACAGCGTCAGGCCCGAGAGGCCGGCCCTGACGATGGAATCCACGTCGGCATTGCCGGTGACGACGTAGGCGAGGTGGGTCTGTGATACCGCGCGCATCGCGAATTCGTCGGCGGATTCCGCCCGCGCCGGCGAGGGCACGGCGGCCAGGCCGGACAGGATGAGGGCGAACGCCAATGCGGCCGGAGCTGCGCGCCGTCGCACCAGCGCGGCGAGGCCGCCGCCGAGCAGCGCGACCACGACCGCGTCGATCAGGAACAGCGCGAGCGCGGCCGACAGCAGGATGCCGCGCAGATCGCGCGGTTCGGCGTTGGTGTAGGTGGCGTGGCGCGCGCGAAGCGCTGAGGTGTCGAGCGGCGCGAGGCGGTCTGCCGCGGCCAGCGTGTTCACAGCGAGCGGTCCCTCGGCGGGGCCATAGAATCCGGGTGGATGGTCCAATGTGGCTCGGTCCCTGAAGTCGGATGGCAGTGGCTTTGCGGTCGAGGGCGGTGGTCCGAACGCGCCGAAGCCGTCGAGCGTATGCAGCGGCGCCACCGTCTCGGCCTTGGTTTCGCTCGCAACCCCGGCACCGGGTTTGGCGGTATAGCCGGACATGTCGACGATCCGTCGCAGCATCTCGACGAAGGTGCCCGACATCGGCAGGTCGGACCAGCGCATGTCGGCCGAGACGTGAAACAGGCTGACCACGCCCTTGCCGCGACGCTCGCCGGTGACCAGCGGCGTTCCGTCCTCGAGCGAGGCCCAGCTGCGCGTCGCCAGCGCCGCATCGGGTTCGGCGAGCACTTGGCGGTTGACGGTGATGTCCTTCGGCACGGCGAGGCCGGCGAACGGGCCGTCGGCGGTAAAGGACGCAAGATGCTGCGGCTTCTCCCAGGTCAGGCTGCCGCCCAAGGTACGGCCGCCGCGGCGCAGCTTCACCGGGACGAGGTCGTCGTCGCCCTGGGCCAGACGCGGCCCGGCAAAGCGAACCAGCACGCCGCCTTGCTCGATCCAGGCCGCCAGCCGGTCGCGGATTTCCGGCGACAGCGTGCCGACATCGGCCATCACGATCATCGGCAGCTTCTGGTCGAGGAATTGATCGATCGCCTGTTGCGGCGCGCCGCGATCGCCGAGCCTGACATCGGCGAATGGCGCCAGCGCACGGGTGAGATAGAAGGTCGGCGCCAGCAGCGGTTGCGCGGTGTCGGTGCTCGCGCCCGAGACGATACCGATGGCGCGGCGGCGCCATCTCTTGTCGAGCAACTGCACGGCGCCGGCGGACCGTTCGCCCGAGATCTCGAGCCGCGTGATGTCGTTGCGAAGCTCGACCGGAAGGTCGAAGTTCGCCTCGGTCTCGCGGTCCTGGCTTGTGAAGGTGTAGCGCGCTTCCGCGATTGGCGAGCCCTTGGCGTCGAGCGCCCGCACCAGGCCGGTGGCGATGCCGCCATCGGTGCGCAGCACTTTCACCGTCATTTTCGCCGCCGCGTTTTCGGCCGCGACGAGCGCCAGCGGCGGCGGCGTGCCGCCCTGGTACAAGGTCAGCGTGCGATCGCCGACGATTTTGCCGAAGCCCTCGATGAACTCCGGCCCGCGCCCGGTATCGGCACCGTCGGAAAGCCACGCGATCTCGCAATCGCCCGTTGCCTTCAGGAAGCGCTCGATCGCGGGCAGGGTCTCGACCCGCTCGACCGCGAACGGTTTGGGCGCGAGCTGCCGCAACGCCACCCTTGCTGCGCCGGCCGGCAGCAGCGTGATGTCGCGCGTCGGCTCCGACAGCGCGACGATGGCGACGCCGCGCCGGTCGGAATCGGCATTGGCGATCAGTTCATCGGCGGCCTTGATCCGGGAGTCCCAGCTCGCCGCCGCGCTCCAGCCGTCATCGAGCAGGATCATGAGCGGCGCCTTGCTGCCGGCAAGCCCGGTCTGCGGATTCCAGATCGGGCCCGCCGCCGCCAGGATCACCAGTGCGGCCGCGGCGAGGCGCAAGGCCGTCAACCACCACGGCGTGCGCGAAGGGGTTTCTTCCTTCGGCGCGATGTCGAACAACAGCCGTGTCGGTGGAAACTCGATGCGCCGCGGCCGCGGCGGCATCACCCGCAGCAGCCACCACAACAGCGGCAGGCTCAACAGCCCCGCCAGCAGCAGCGGTTCGGCGAAGGAGAGCGGAAGACCTGCGATCATGCGCTGCGCCTCGCCTTGACGCTGGCGCGCGCGCCGCCCTTGCTCACGGTCATGCCACTGTGCAGGAACAACAGCAGTTCGGCGGCCGAACGGCTGGTGTTGTGGGTCGCGAACAGCCAGTCGAGCTTGTTGGTCTCGGCGCGAATCTGGTCGCGATGCAACGCCACGCGGGCGACGTAGTCGGCCGCCCACCCTTCGGCGCGGCCGGCGATGATGACCTCGCCACCCTCGGGCTCGACGAACTCGATCCGCCCCGAATACGGGAAACTCTCCTCCGCCGGATCGACGATCTGGACCAGGGTGCCGTGCGCGCCGGAGGCCGACAATCCCGCCAGCATGGTCCTGATCTCCGACATTGGGGACCAGAAATCGGCCAGCACGACGACTTCGGCGAGCGCCGAGGGCACGAACGAGGGCGGCAGGCTCGGCCGCGCGGCGTCGTCGTGCAGCATGGCCTGCGCCATCTTGTCGATCACGGTGCGGCTCGCGGTCGGATTCATCAGGCCGGGAATGCCAACGCGTTCGCCACCGGCGACCAGCAGCTCGGCAAGCGCGAACGTCACGATCAGCGCGCGTTCGAGCTTGCTGTCGCGCGCCTGCTTCGAGGCGAAAGCCATCGAGGGTGATCGGTCCGGCCACAGCCAGATCGTGTGCGAGGCCTCCCATTCCTGCTCGCGAACATAGAGATGGTCGTCGCGCGCCGAGCGCCGCCAGTCGACGCTTTGCGCAGGCTCGCCCGATACGAAGCGGCGGTATTGCCAAAAACTCTCGCCCGCTCCGGCGCGTCGACGTCCATGCACGCCGTGGACGACGTTGGCGGCGATACGGCGGGCCTCAAGCACGAGTCTTGGCAGCGATGCGGCGAGCGTTCGGCTTTCGCCATCGGCACGTCGGATTGCTACGATCTCCTTCGCCTGCGTTGTCTCGGCGGCCATCAACCGATCCGCGTTTTCAACTGCCGGATCACGTCCGGAATTGTACGTCCCTCGGCGCGTGCCGCGAAAGTCAGCGCCATGCGGTGCTTCAGGATGGGTTCGGCGAGGTCGAGCACATCGTCGATCGAGGGGGCGAGCCGCCCGTCAAGCAACGCGCGGGCGCGCACCGCCAGCATCAGGGATTGGCTGGCGCGCGGACCGGGGCCCCAGGCGATCAGTTTGCCGACATCGCCGGCCTCGGTGCCCGGGCGCGCGGAACGCACCAGCGACAGAATCGCTTCCACCACGGAATCGCCGACCGGCAGGCGGCGCACCAGCCGCTGCGCCGAAATCAGCGCCTCCGACGTCATGGCGGTCTTGGCCGTCGCCTGCTCGGCGCCGGTGGTTTCGAACAGGATGCGGCGTTCGGCGTCGCGATCGGGATAGTCGACGTCGATTTCCATCAGGAATCGATCGAGCTGGGCTTCGGGCAGCGGATAGGTGCCTTCCTGCTCCAGCGGATTTTGCGTCGCCAGCACGTGGAACGGCTTCGGCAGATCGTGGCGCGCGCCTGCCACCGTAATGTGCTGCTCCTGCATCGCCTGCAGCAGTGCGGACTGGGTGCGCGGGCTCGCGCGGTTGATCTCGTCGGCCATCAGAAGCTGCGCGAACACCGGTCCGGAGATGAAGCGGAACGAGCGTTTGCCCGAACTGCTCTCGTCGAGCACCTCAGCGCCGAGAATATCCGACGGCATCAGGTCCGGCGTGAACTGGATGCGCTTGGCGTCCAGCCCCAGCGTGACGCCGAGAGTTTCGACGAGCTTGGTCTTGGCAAGGCCCGGCACGCCGATCAAGAGCGCGTGACCCCCGGACAGGATCGTCACCAGCGTGTTTTCGACCACCCGGTCCTGGCCGAAAATCACCGCGGAGATGGCCTCCTTGACGGCACGGACCTGGCCCGAGACCTGCTCCGCCGAGCGAACGACCACATCCTCGAGCTTTTCGACACTGTCCGCCATCCGTCTCTCCTTGAAATTCATACCGCGGTTTTCGCGCGCAGATCGCGCGATGACGCCATGACACCTATGCTAAACCTGCGCGAAGGGCATGTATTCGTTGAATTAAACTATCCCCACTTTATCGGCATTTCGGGGTATTAACGGCATCACGATGTGGCGACCCGATCCGGATTAATACTGGAACTTGTCCCGCATCAGGCTTGCACCAATCGTGCCAGTTCAAAGTCAGGGCAAACAATGGCGAAGCAAGGGCAGACGGTGCATCAAGGTCTTGAGGGGCTGACGGCTGCTGCCAACGAAGCTGCAAAGCAAGCCGTCAACGCCGCCGCGAACACCGGTTCTGCCGAAAAGCGACTGCCGCCGGTCCATTTATGGAATCCACCGTTTTGCGGTGATCTCGATATCCGAATCGCTTCCGACGGGACCTGGTTTTACATGGGTACGCCGATCGGACGTCCTGCGCTAGTGCGGCTGTTTTCGACGATCCTCAAGCGCGAAGGGGAGAAGCACTTTCTCGTCACGCCGGTGGAAAAGGTCGGCATCCGCGTCGACGATGCGCCGTTTCTGGCCGTGGAGATGCTCAAAGAGGGCGATGATCGGGGCCGCCGGCTGCGCTTCCGGACCAATGTCGATGATTGGGTGAATTGCGATCGCGACCATCGCCTGCGCTTTGAGCCCGCGGCCGCGGGCGGTCTGACGCCCTATCTCCATGTCCGCGCCGAGCTCTGGGCCAAGGTCACCCGCGCGCTCTATTACGATCTGGTTGACATGGGCGAGGAGCGAATGATCGATGGTCAGCCGATGTTCGGACTGGAATCAGGCGGGGAATTCTTCCCGATGGCGAACGCGGAGCAAATGAGGGCTGCACCTTGAACGAGCCGATGGTGAGAACCGATCCGGCGGCGAGCGGCGCGGCGGAGTTCTTCGCCCGTGCGGGCGCGCGTTTGCGCTTCGAGGTCCCGAAGGCCCTGGTCGATCCCAATATCGTTCCGCCAAGCGGCGATCCCGGAACTGATCGGATGCTCGAGATCATTGCGCGCGAACAGCCGATCCGGCCTGCCGCGGTCCTGATCCCGGTGGTCGATCACCGAGAGCCGACCGTGCTGCTGACGCAGCGCTCGCCAAACCTTGCCGATCATGCCGGCCAGATCGCCTTTCCCGGCGGCAAGATCGATGCGACGGACGCTTCCCCGCTTGACACGGCGCTGCGCGAGGCCGAGGAGGAGATCGGGCTCGACCGCGCCTTCGTCGAACCCATCGGCTATCTCGACGTCTACGGCACCGGCTTCGGATTTCGCATCCTGCCGACGGTCGCGCGCGTCAGGCCCGGCTTTACGCTCAAGATCAATCATGGCGAGGTCGTCGACGCCTTCGAGGTGCCGCTGTCCTTCCTGATGAATCCGGCGAACCACCAGGTCCACAGCAAGGAATTTCGCGGCATGGAGCGTTCCTACTACGCGATGCCGTTTGCGGAGCGCTTTATCTGGGGCGCGACCGCCGGAATCCTGCGCGTTCTCTACGAGCGGATTTGCTTGTCATGATCCGTCCGGTGCTGACTGAGGTCGGAATTTTCCTGATCCCGTTCGCGGTCTATGCGCTGTTCTTGATTGCGACGCGGTCCGGCCTTGTGGCGCAATCCTCATGGCCGATGCATCTGATCGCCAAACTCGCCGTAGGGTCATTGTCGCTGATGATTGTGAGCTTCATCCTGCTGGCGCGTTTTTCCGGCGCGCCGCCGCACTCGACCTACGTCCCCGCCCATCTCGAGAACGGCAAGCTGGTGCCCGGGGTAGAACGATGAATGAAAGCGGGCTGGAAGATGCGCCCTGGCTCGAATCCGGAGCGGCCGCGCGCGTGCTCGGCCTCCTGAACGGCGAGGGCGAGGAGGCGCGGGTGATCGGCGGCGCGGTGCGCAACGCGCTGTTGGAGGTCCCGATCGGCGACATCGATATCGCGACGACGGCCGTGCCGGAGGAGGTGATCCGCCGCGCCAGGGCTGCCGGCATCAAGAGCGTGCCGACCGGCATCGACCACGGCACCGTGACGCTCGTGGTCGATGCGCACCCCTTCGAGGTCACCACCCTGCGCGAGGACACCGAGACCTTCGGCCGCAAGGCAAAGGTCGCGTTCGGCCGCGACTGGGTTTCCGACGCGCATCGGCGCGACTTCACGATCAACGCGCTGTCGGTCGACGCGGCCGGAATCGTGCACGACTATGTTGGCGGCCTTGCGGATATCGCGGCGCGCCGCGTACGCTTCATCGGCGACCCGAACATGCGGATCGCCGAGGATTACCTGCGCATTCTCCGCTTCTTCCGGATTCACGCGGCTTTCGGCGCGGGCGAACCGGATCGTGCCGGCTATCTCGCCTGCGTCAGTGCGCGCGACGGCCTCGCCACGCTGTCGGCGGAACGCCTGCGCATGGAGATGCTGAAGCTGCTGGTCGCCGGCGGCGCGGTGACCGCGGTTACGGCGATGGCCGACGGCGGATTGCTGCTGCCGATCCTGGGCGGCGTCGCCTATACCGGGCCGTTCGCGGCGATGATCTCGGCCGAGCGCCTGCTCGGGCTGCAAGGCGATGCCGTTCGCCGCCTCGGCGCGCTCGCGGTCGCCGTCACCGAAGACGCGAGACGCCTCGGCGCGCGGTTGCGGCTGGCCAACGCCGAGACCAAGGCGCTGGACTCGATGGGCCATCGCTGGTGGCGGCTGGCCGGAATGGACGAGGCGACCGCGCGGCGCAGGCTCTATCGGCTGGGCGAGGAGCATTATCGCGATCGTCTGCTGCTGGCGTGGGCGCGTGCCGGCAGCGACGCCGATCCGGCCCCGTGGCTTGCGCTTGCGACGCTGCCGCAGCGCTGGAGCGCGCCGAAATTTCCGCTCAAGGCGGCCGATTTCATCGCGCGCGGTATTGCCGAAGGCCCGACGCTTGGCCATGTGCTGGCGCTCGCCGAGGACGCCTGGCTTGCCGCCGATTTCCCGCTCGATCAAGCCGCGCTCGCTGCCATCGCCGACCAGGCCGTCAGCCGCATCAGCGCGCGATAGCTTAGCCGTGAACATCCTGTCCGGCTTTGCCGACATCTCGGTGATGCAGTTGCTGCTGGTGGCCGCCGTGGCGCTGTTCGCCGCCGTGGTCGGCGGGCTCGCCGGCTACGGTACCGGCGCCTTGATGCCGCTGGTTCTGGTGCCGCTGGTCGGCGCCGAGCCGGTGGTGCCGATCATCGCCATCTCCGCGATCTTCACCAATCTCAGCCGCGCCACCGCCTATCTTCGCTATGCCGACCGCCGCCGCGCGCTGATCGTGATCCTGGCCGCCGCCTTCACCACGGCGCTCGGCGCCTACGGCTACACCCGGCTGTCCAACGCCGGCGCCGCGCTCGTGATCGGCGCCATGCTGATATCAAGTGTGCCGCTGCGCCGCCTGCTTCGCCGCCGCGCCATCAGGATCGGCGATGCCGGGCTCGCCGCCGGCGCCATCTGCTACGGGGTGGTGGTCGGCGGCACGTCGGGATCGGGCGTGATCCTGCTGTCGCTGTTGATGGCGGCGGGGCTGGAGGGAGCCGGCGTGATCGCAACCGACGCCGTGATCTCGGTCGTCACCAGCCTGATCAAGCTCTCGGTGTTTGGGCTCGCCGGCGTCGTCACCGCGCAGGTGATCGCGTTTGCGGCCCTGATCGGGGTGATCGCGCTGCCCGGGACATTTCTCGCCAAAGCCTTTGTCGCGCGGATGCCGGTGCACATCCATGCCGCGATCCTCGATCTTGCGGTGATCGCGGGCGGCGTGGTGATGATTTCGACCGCCGCGCGATCGCTGCTGGGGTAGGGCGCGCTGCAGCAAAAGGTCAGTCCACGCAAAGCCGCCGGTGTCGCCCGGCGGCTCGCGCAAACCAAGGCTCAGGCAGCCTTGCCTTCCTCGTGGTCCGCTTCCTCGTCTTCGTCGTCCACGTCCCCTTCGTCCTCGTCGTCCGAGGTGTCGATCTCGGCACGTTCGAGCACGGCAAGCGGAAGCGTCTCGCGATACAGATCGCCTTCGCCGCCCATCCAGATGCACTCGACGGAATCGTCGTTGAGTTCCGCCACCGTCATCGGATGACCGCCGGATTTCAGCATCACGACGTCGCCTGGTTTCAGGTCCATGAATTTCTTCCTTCGCGTTGAATGAGACGATTCGCACCTTAGCGATCGGTCATGACAGACCTATCACGGCGACGCCGTTTCCGACCGGTCGGGATGACATTTTTATTTTTTTGCCGACCGCGTTCTCGTGAGTTGCGCCGCCAAATTTCTATCGCGCCGCTAGTCTGACCGGCGTGCATCTTGGACTGAACAGGCTGATGGCGTCGCGCACCAGCGGCACGTGGCAGAGGAAGCCGGAGGGCCGGTATTTGACGCGAATGCGCTCGAGCTGCGACATCGCAAGGCTCATGAAGGCGTTCAGCCGCATGACCTGGTTGGTCAGGCTCGATTTGTAGGTCGCTTCGTTCTGCCGAAACCTCTTTATTTTTTCGTCGCTGACGTCGTTCTTCGAGGCCCATACCCGCGCCGTCTCGATCTGCGTGTGGGCGATCTCGAAGCAGTAGTGCATCGTCAGCAAATGATGCTTGGCGCTTCTCCAGTCGATGGTGATCGGCGGCTTCGCCGGGTCGATGTCGCCGGTGTCGGAACGCCTGGCGCAAAGATTGGTCCGTTGCGCGTCGCCGTTGCCGGTGTTGCCGGCACCGCAAGCCGCGGTTGCCGGCGCCTGCGCGGCGGGGTTGCCGGCAGCGCCGAAGCGGGGAGAGTTCGCAGGCGCGTCGCAGTCGAAATTGTAGTTTCCGAGCAAGGCCTCGGTCAGCGGGTCGCTGTCGAGGGTGGACTGGGCGGCGGGATCCCGGTCAAGGTCACTCGCCCAGTCGATATAGATCTCGGCCCGGTGCGCGAACACGCCGCTGTTCTGCCGCAACGCGTTGCGCGCCTTCAGATAATTTGGAAAGCCGTCGTTGGCGGCCTGCGTCACCATCCCCTTGTTGCCGGCATCGGCGCCATCGCTGAGCGAGTCCGCGAAATCGAAAAAGATGAGCTGCTGCAGCATCTGGGCTTCGGCAAAGGCGTTGGAAATCTCCACGAAGGTGGAGGTCGCCGATTCCATATCGGCCTTGGCCAGTTCGCTGACCTTCTCCTCGTAGGAACTGAGATACTGGAAATAGCCGCCGAGGAAGCCGGTCAGCAGCGTCACCACCGTCAACCCCTTGGCGACGGAGAGCTGACCGTCCCAGGCCCGGATGCGCTGCCACAGCCCGGGCCTCTCGGGCGGCATCTGGCGAGGCGTCGGGTTGGCCGGGACTTCCTGCTGCATCATCCGCCGGTCCCTTCATGGGGGTGCGAAATGTTACTGCAATTTTCGATCGCGGTCTGTGCGGTGGTTAACAACCTTGAGGCAAAGCTCAGGCGGGAAGCAACTCCGACAGCGAGCGGATGATGCGGTCGGGCCTGATCGTGCTGCCCTCGGGCAGCCCTTCGCCATGGGCGTCCATCCAGATCGCGTAGATGCCGAGACGCTGCGGCGCCTCGACCTCCCACTCGAGATTGTCGCCGACCATCCAGGTGTCGCGCGCCGTCACCCCCAGCGTCTGCATGGCGTGCAGATAGGCCTTGTCTTCCGGCTTGCCGAAGCCATGCTCGCCTTCGATCTGGATGTGATCGAACCGGTGCGCCAGCGCGAAGCGCTCGATCTTGGCGCGCTGCGTATCGGCGGCGCCGTTGGTGATCAGTGCCAGCTTCACGCCATGGGCCTTCAGGGCATCGATCGCATCATGCGCTCCGGGGAACAAGTACATCTGCTCCTCGCGATAGGCCGTGAAACGGTTGGCGAGGCGGATCGCGAGTTCGTCGGACAGCACCGAAATGCCATGCCCCGTCAGTGCGGCAAAGCCGCCCCTCACGACATGATGCCGGGCCTCGGCGAGCTTCAGCCGCCAATGCGGCTGGGCGCTTGCCCAGAACCTCTGGCCCGAGGCGGCAATTGCGGCTGCGACCTCGTTTGGCGCAAGCGGCGACAGTTCGTCGGCGAATTCGAAAACCACGGCCTGCCAGGCGACATCGGCGCGGGCATAGGCCGACAGGATGGTGTCGTCGAGGTCGATCAGCATGGCGTGCGGGAGTTGCGTCATGGCCACTTCACCTCGGGCGGCAGCGACGACAGGATCGATTCGATATTGCCGCCGGTCTTCAGCCCAAACAGGGTGCCTTTATCGTGCAGCAGGTTGAATTCGACGTAGCGGCCGCGTCGGATCAGTTGTTCGTCGCGTTCTGCCGCAGTCCATGGCGTATTGAAATTCGCGCGCACCAATTCAGGGTAGATCCCCAGGAAGGCGCGGCCGACGTCCTGCGTAAAGGCAAAATCCGCATCCCAATTGCCGGAATCGTGGTGATCGAAGAAGATTCCGCCGATGCCGCGCGGTTCCTTGCGATGCGGCAGGTAGAAGTATTCATCGCACCAGGTTTTGTACTTTTGATAGGACACGACGGCGGCATGCGCGTCGCAGGCCTTTTTCATCGCCGCATGAAAGGCGAGGGCGTCCTTGTCCTCCTGCGTGCGGCGGCGGTCGAGGAGGGGCGTGAGATCCGAGCCGCCACCGAACCACGCCTTCGTCGTGACGATGAAACGCGTGTTCATGTGGACGGCGGGGACATGCGGACTGCGCATATGCGCGATCAGCGAGATGCCCGAGGCCCAGAAACGCGGGTCTTCTGATGCCCCAAGCATCTGCGCGCGAAATTCGGGGGCAAACTCGCCGTGCACCGCGACGATATGCACGCCGACCTTCTCAAACAGCCTTCCGCGCATCATGCCCATGACGCCGCCGCCGCCGGGTGCGCCGCCATGATCGGTGCGCGCCCACGGCGTGCGCACGAAGCGGCCGGCATCGCCGGGATAGAGCGCGGCGGGGGCGTCGTCCTCAAGTTGCTCGAAGGCGGCGCAGATGTCGTCGCGCAAGGCCTCGAACCAGGCTCTGGCGCGCGCCTTGTGGTCCTCGATGACGGACATGTCCATGGGTGGTTCCTGCCGTGAGACGATCTTGGTCATTTTCTTGTCATTACGACGGCAGCAAGGCAATCCGCAAAGGGGCAGCAAGGCGCCGGACGGCCGGCGCGGCCGGCAGCCTCAGCCCTGCGGCCCGTAATAGGTGCAGCTCTCGTTGCAGCTGTCGCGGTGCACGCTGACCCGCGTGACGTGGCCGGCATGCTGGACCCGCTCGAAGATGAAGCGTGACAGGTTCTCCAGCGTCGGCAGCCCGAGCGCCTCGATCCTGTTGAGCAATTTGTGGTCGAGCGTGTTGCGGATCTCGGCCATGCTGCGGGTGAGCAGACCGAGATCGACCACCATGCCGGTGTTCGGGTCCGGCGTGCCGCGCACGGTGACCTCGGCGCGAAACGAATGACCGTGGATCTCTTGGCTGGCCTCGCCGAGCGTCGTTGCGGGCAACGCATGGGCGGCCTCGAAGCGAAACGATTTGGTCAATTCCCACATCACGAATCTTCCAGGTCCTCTATCTGATCCCAAGCGTCTTGTGGGTCTGCAGGCTGAGCCGCCATTGCGGATGTCGCAGGCAGTACTCGACGACACGCGCCGTGTTGTCGGCGCGCTGCGGCCCGTCCATCGGCTGCAGCGAAAAACGTTCGAAGGCGAGGCCGGTGAAATCCTCCGGGTGAGCGCCGGTTTGCGGATAAACCAGTTTCAGCTCATGGCCCCGCCGGACCACGAGCCCGGCACCGGCTTTCGGGCTGACGCAGATCCAGTCGATCCCGTCGGGCACCTCGATGGTGCCGTTGGTCTCGATCGCGATGGCAAAGCCGCGCGCATGCAGGGCGGCGATCAGCGCCGCGTCGAGTTGCAGCAGCGGCTCGCCCCCGGTCAGCACCGCATAGCGGTTCGCGGCGTCGTCCGCCCATTGCGCGGCGATGGCGTCGGCGAGTGCGTCCGCGCTCGCATAGCGCCCGCCCAGCGTGCCGTCGGTCCCGACGAAGTCGGTGTCGCAAAACCGGCACGTCGCGGTTGCGCGATCCTGCTCGCGGCCGCTCCACAGGTTGCAGCCGGCAAACCGGCAGAACACCGCGGCGCGCCCGGCATGGGCGCCTTCGCCCTGCAAGGTCAGAAAGATTTCCTTGACCGCGTAACTCACCGCGCGCCCTCGCATGAATGACCGGTCTGCCGCAACGCTTCGCCGACCGCCATGGCGGCGGCCATCGCGACATTGAGCGAACGCAAACCGCGCCCGATCGGGATCTTGAGCCGTGCGTCCGCGGCGGCCGCGACCGCGTCGGGAACGCCCGCCGACTCGCGTCCAAACAAGAGGATATCGGCCGTATCGTACCGATATTCCAGATAGGAGCTGGATCCCCTGGTCGTGAACAATACGAGCCGGCAACCGGCCGCGTGACGCCACTCTTGGAATGCCGACCAGGAGTCATGGTGGGTCAGCGCGACGTGGTCGAGATAGTCCATGCCGGCCCTGCGGAAGTGACGGTCGGACAGCACAAAGCCGGCGGGCTCGATGATATGGGCCGCCACGTTCAGGCAGGCGCATAGCCGCAGAATCGTGCCGGTGTTTTGGGGGATATCGGGCTGGAAGAGAGCGATCTGCATCTTAAGGATTTGTGATGGCTGGGTCGGCTGACAATGGTGCACAGAATCCGCGCTCACGCGCGGAATTCGTGCATTGCAGCGTTGTGGCCCGATAGCGGGCTTGCGCTCTTTCGGCAAGGGTGCCAATAGAACGATTCTGGACTGCTTCTTTCGCCCGGGGCGGCGGAAACAAGCGGTTTTCTGCCGCCGCGGGGGTCGCGGGCGCCGGCATGCCTTTCCCGGTTACGTTCTTATGGCGTCCTCGGGGCGGTTCCACCGGCCGCAGCTATGAAAGGGTTTGGAATCGTGACGACAGCGTCTTCGGCGGAGCATCCGACACGCCGTGATTTCCTCTTTGTTGCAACGGGAGCCGCGGCAGCGGTCGGTACAGCGGCCACGCTCTGGCCGTTCATCTCCCAGATGAACCCGGACGCCTCGACGATCGCGGCCGGCGCGCCGATCGAGGTCGATCTGAGCCCGGTCGCGGAAGGTCAAGACATCAAGGTGTTCTGGCGCGGAAAACCGATCTACATCAGCCACCGCACCAAGAAGCAGATCGAAGAGGCGCAGAAGGTGCCGCTTTCGAGCCTGCCCGATCCGGCAACCGACCAGTCCCGGGTCAAGGAAGGACACGACCAGTGGCTGGTCGTGATCGGCATCTGCACCCATCTCGGCTGCATCCCGATTGCCCATGAGGGCAATTACGACGGCTTTTTCTGTCCCTGCCACGGCTCGCAATACGACTCCTCGGGCCGCATCCGTCAGGGACCCGCGCCCGCCAATTTGCCGGTCCCGCCCTATCAGTTCGTTTCCGACAGCAAAATCCAGATTGGCTGAGCCCGCGGGTTAAATCCCCCGCGTGCCGAAAGCTTATCGCGCCGACTATTTTTTTCCTCAGGATCGCATCATGAGCGGACCATCCGACTACCAGCCGACCAATCCCGCCTTGAAATGGCTTGAACGACGCCTCCCGATCTTGGGATTCATGCACGCTTCCTTCGTGGCGTATCCGACGCCGCGAAACCTGAACTACTGGTGGACCTTCGGCGCCATCCTCTCGATGATGCTCGCGGTGCAGATCCTGACCGGCGTCATCCTGGCGATGCACTATACGCCGGAGGCCACCATGGCCTTCCGCTCGGTCGAAAGCATCGTGCGCGACGTCAACTACGGCTGGCTGCTCCGCAACATGCATGCCAGCGGCGCCTCGATGTTCTTCTTCGCGGTCTATATCCACATGTTCCGCGGCCTCTATTACGGGTCGTACAAGGAGCCGCGCGAGGTGCTCTGGATCCTCGGCGTCATCATCTATCTGCTGATGATGGCGACCGGCTTCATGGGCTATGTGCTGCCCTGGGGCCAGATGAGTTTCTGGGGTGCTACCGTCATCACCAATCTGTTCTCCGCCATTCCCTATGTCGGCGACAGCATCGTGACCTTGCTGTGGGGTGGCTATTCGGTCGGCAATCCGACCTTGAACCGCTTCTTCTCGCTGCATTACCTGCTGCCGTTCGTGATTGCCGGCGTCGTCGTGCTGCACATCTGGGCGCTGCATGTGGCGGGCCAGGGCAATCCGGCCGGCATCGACGCGAAGACCGACAAGGACACGGTGCCGTTCACGCCGCATGCCACCATCAAGGACATGTTCGGCGTGTCCTGCTTCCTGATCCTCTACGCCTGGTTCATTTTCTACATGCCGAACTATCTCGGCGATGCCGACAACTACATCCCGGCCAATCCGGGCGTGACGCCGGCCCATATCGTGCCCGAATGGTACTACCTGCCGTTCTACGCCATCCTGCGTTCGATCCCGAACAAGCTGGCCGGCGTGATCGCGATGTTCTCGGCGATCATCGTCCTGGTATTCCTGCCCTGGCTCGATACGGCCAAGACCCGCTCGTCGAAATACCGGCCGCTGGCGAAACAGTTCTTCTGGATCTTCGTCGTCGTCTGCGTGCTGCTCGGCTATCTCGGCGCGCAGCCGCCGGAAGGCATCTATGTGATCGCCGGCCGCGTGCTGACCATCTGCTACTTCGCCTATTTCCTGGCGGTGCTGCCGCTGCTCAGCCAGATCGAGAAGCCGCGCCCGGTTCCGAACTCGATCGCCGACGACGTGCTGGCCAAGTACGGCGCCAAGAGCGGCAAGGTGGCGTCAGTCGCAATCGCGCTTGCCGTGGCCGGCGCTGTGTTTGCCGGCGGCACGCACGATGCCCGCGCCGCCGAAGGCCAGGAGGCGCCGCCGGCCCAGAAGTGGTCGTTCGCGGGCCCCTTTGGCAAGTATGACCGCGGCGCCCTGCAGCGGGGCCTGAAGGTCTACAAGGAAGTCTGCTCCAACTGCCATGCGCTGTCCTATATCGCCTTCCGCAACCTCGCCGATCCCGGTGGTCCCGGCTATTCGACCGCGCAGGCGGCGGCGCTGGCGGCCGAGTACAAGATCAAGGACGGCCCGAACGACCAGGGCGAAATGTTCGAACGGCCCGGCCGCACCGCCGACTATTTCCCCGCGCCGTTCCCGAACGAGCAGGCGGCCCGCGTCTCGAACGGCGGCGCCGCGCCGCCCGATCTGTCGCTGATCCCCAAGGCGCGGTCCTATGAGCGCGGCTTTCCCCGCTTCATCTTCGACTTCTTCACGCAATATCAGGAGCAGGGTCCGGACTATGTCGCGGGGATCCTGCAGGGCTTCGAGGACACTCCGCCCGCCGGCGTGAGCATCCCGAGCGGGTCCTACTACAACAAATATTTCCCCGGCCATGCCATCAAGATGCCGAAGCCGCTCTCCGACGGGCAGGTGACGTTCGACGACGGCTCGCCCGCAACCGTCGCGCAATATGCCAAGGACGTCACCACGTTCCTGATGTGGGCGGCGGAGCCTCACATGGAAGCGCGCAAGCGGATGGGCTTCCAGGTCTTCATCTTCCTGATCATCTTCGCCGGCCTGATGTACTTCACCAAGAAGAAGGTGTGGGCCGACGCGCATTGAAATTGCATGAAAATCTCGTGACAGCGAAAAGCCCCCGGTTGGGGGCTTTTTTGTTGAGAGTTGTAGCCGTCATTCCGGGGCGCACGAAGTGCGAACCCGGAATCTCGAGATTCCCCGATGCGCAATTGCGCATCTGAGGTCTGGTCCTTCGGACCATCCCGGCATGACTGAGTCTGGATTGCTTCATCGCGTTGCTCCTCGCAATGACAAGGTGGTGCATTGCGTCCTTCCCGCGCAGCGGACAAAATGGCTACCAATCCATCCCCCCAGACCCACCGGAGGAAACCATGGGCACCAGCATCAGCTTCAAGCGTCCGGACGGCAAGGAGGCTTCCGGCTATCTCGCCAACGCCAGGCGCGGCGACGCGCCATGCGTGGTGGTGATCCAGGAATGGTGGGGGCTGTCGGAGCAGATCAAGGGGCTGTGCGACCGCTTCGCGCTCTCCGGCTTCGATGCGCTGGCGCCCGATCTCTATGGCGGCGTGGTGGTGCCGTATCACGACATGGACGCCGCCAACAATCAGATGACCTCGCTCGATTTCATGGATGCCACCACGCAGACGGTGCGCGGCGCCGTGCAATATCTGTCGCGCAACGGCGCCAAGGTTGGCTTGACCGGCTTCTGCCTCGGCGGCGCCGTGACCATCATTGGCGCTGTGAAGATTCCCGAGCTCGCCGCCGGCGTGGTGTTTTACGGCATTCCGCCGGAGCAGGCGGCAAAGCCCGCCGACGTCAGGATTCCGCTGCAGGCGCATTTCGCCAACAAGGACGACTGGTGCACGCCGCAGCTGGTCGACGCCTTCGAGACGGCGATGAAGGCGGCCGGCAAATCGCTCGAGCTCTATCGCTATGACGCCGAGCACGCCTTCGTCAACGAACAGCGCATGGCGGTGCACGACCGCGCCGCCGCCGAGCTTGCCTGGGGCAGGGCGACGGCGTTCTTCGAGAAGCACCTGGGGTGAGGCGAATTGGCAAGCCTCTACGCCGTCGTCCCGGCGTCGGATACGCCGCGGCAGTTGCCGCAGAGGGGAGCAAGTCCAACGGTTCGGATCCATGTCTCCAGGGGCGGCTCCCTGCATCTTTGTCATGCGCCCACGTAGAGAACTCCAGCGCTGTCATGTTCCAACAAGTCACGCGAAGAACGCGAACTTCTCGGTCAGGCTCATGCGGCGGATCGCCGCCGCCGGATCAGTGTCCAGGTGCCGACTTGATTCCTGGAATTCGGCTGTAAAGGGCGCCGCGCCGAGCGACGAATGGAGCGACAGCGGAGCGGCGGGAAGTTCTGGCTGCCTCGGTGGCGGCGCCATGTAGCTCCTGGGCTCGGTTGGGGCAGACTGGACCGGCTCGGCGGCGACCACGGTTTCGGATTCCGCAGGATGGAGCTTCGCCTCAGCCTTGGCGGCCGGTGGGACGGCCAGACCGTTCTCCTTGGCAAGCGCCTCGATTCTGGCTCTCATCAGTTCGAATGCCGCTGTAAAAGCGGCCCGCGTATCGACTCTCGCGAGCTGACTACAGCTTTCCTGGATGGCATCGACCTGGGATTCGATCGAGTCGCAAATGCGGGTTTCGGCGCCGATTTCTCGCCAGCGCCAGGAAATTTCCTTCAGGATCATGGCCCCCCGGTGGATCGGGGCCAGTCGATCATCGATCGTAAGCCCGTCCGCGGCCGCAGCGGCCATCTCGGTAGCCTGATCGACGAAGCTGCTTATGGTAACGAGGATCTCAGTAAGGCGGGTGTCCGGCGTCGATTGTCGTAGTGCCTCAGTCGGTTGCCGTAGTGTCTCAAGTGTCTGCTCAATTCGGGCCACCGCATCAAGCACCATGCGGGTATCGGCATTGCGGTTTCGTCTGGCATATTCGCCCAGAAACCAGCGACCGCGCGCCGTCTCCATGAAGGCTTCGCGGATCGCCTCATAGTCGACTTCACTTGGTTGAGTGGCATGGGCGGAAATCGGCGACAGGGCGAAAGCTTGGTCGGCCATGGAAAACTCGTTCGAGCAAACCACCACACGCTACGGTGGCTATTGCGAGATTCGCTTGTGATTCGGGCGATATCGTGGTGATCGACCGCATTCAGCATGGTCGCGAAGAGCGGAGCCGCGCGCCGATCAATCGTTAAGAAGTGGTTAATTCCCAGGTCGAAATCGTCACTCTCGGACTTTGCGTGTCTTGATGCTGCTCCGGGAAGCGGCCGCCGGCGGACGATGCATATTCAATCTAGGATTGTGTCGCTTTCCGACCCGATCGCAAGCGCAGGGCTTTCACTTTCGGACCGACAGAACGGGCGAGCAAAATGCGACCGTGCGCCTGCGCTCCGCCGTCACGTCATCGCCGACCTCAAGTCCGGGCATCGCATGGGACGCCTATCGGGAAAATTCCACGAAGATGGTTAATGCCGAATTAAGCAATGCATGGCGGCTGCGCTGGCGTGCCGGAACTCGTACCGAAATCTTCGTGTTTCCTGTCACTTAGATCAGCCGTCGCGGCGTACTCGCCGCAAGGTTCCGAACCGGCTGTGTCAGAGGTCGCGGAGCGAACGCGTACTTGTCGACTTGGTTGCATGTGCAACCTGTCGCACTTTAGTCGAATTGTTTGCCGCAACTGTGGCCCGACTAGGCGCTCGCATGTTGGAGTTTACGATGAACAGTCCTGCTACCGCCCGCTCGCCAGGACGCAGCCGATTGGCGCTGATCGTAGCAGGTGTCCTCGCATTGCTCGGTTCGTTCGTGGTCACACCACCTGCGCAGGCTGGCTACTATGGCGAGTCCTATTACGGTTCGAATCCCTGCGCCTACCGCTGCGGGGAAGGCTACTCACCCTACCGCTACGCGCGGCCTTACCGCCGCTACTATGGGTGCTCCGCGTGCGGCTGCTATCGGCGCTGCAATTCGGGCCTTGTTTACGAGCGTCGCTACGTCGAACGCGAATATGTCGAACGGCGCTATGGTGGCTATGGTGGCTATTACCGCCGCCACTATGGCTACTCTCCGTATGGCGGCTATCGCCGTGACTACGGCTATTATCCATACGGGGGCTACCGCCGTCACTACGGCTATTATCCTTACAGGAGGCGTTACCCGTGGGGCTATGGCTATGGCGGTGTCGGGCGCCGCTGGTCAGTGCCGTTTAGCGAACGATACGAACCGTCCGAGCGCTATCGATACGAACCTTCGGCGGATGAATTCGAGGAGCCGCCGCGGCCGCCGGCGCCGATCTGGAACAGGGCTAGCTACGAAGCCGTTCCTTATGGCTACGAGAGTGCCGCCCATTGGAATGCCGGTCAATCCTGGCAAGACGATCCAACATTGCAGGCGCCTGCCGCTTCATTTGGATTGGCAAATGTGGTGCAAGGGCTGCCGCGCGGACCTGTGGGGATGCTTGCGTCTGGCCTGATTGGATTTCTCGACGGCTTCGGACCACGATGAGAAAGGCTGGACGGCCGACGAATACCCCGCTTTCAGAAGTCCGTGATAGAGAACGGAATTTCCTCGAGCGAGCTTCGTCCTGATCAAATTCGCCGGGAACCTCGGATCGGCGCAACTAGACCCTCGTGCCCGCGAGCACGATGTAGGCGCCGACCACAAACCAGAAGGCGTAATTGCTGACGATAGGTATCTCGACGAACACGCTGAGGACCGCCAGGATCACCGTTATGAGCGAGACCACAAAACCAAAGTTCACTGCGCATATCCCCCCGCGCTGCGACGAAACGCCCTAAACCTTGCTTAGATGATGGCACGCAGCAACGTACGAAAGCTTGTCACAAGTTCAAAGGCCACGTCTAAGATACGTCGCCTCACAAGCATATTCTCTCACTCGCAATGCGCGCGCGCCTTAGATCGTGGTGCTCGAGTGGGCTAGGAATGCTGCGCCTTCTCGAAAGTGCACTGCAAACCGTTGCCTGTCGCCCTTAAAAGGCCGTCTGATTCGGGCATTTTTGAGGGCGTTAGTTGGAGCCTTCGAGGCCGGTTGAACTTTCGTCCCGCGGAACACTGGTTTCGGCGGGGTTGGTCGATGTGACAAATCTCACCTCCAAGTGCGTTCGCTGGCTTTTGCGGCGAGCCGGCAATTCGCGTTGATCCGAAGCCGTCATGTGAAGGGAGAAGTCCAATGCTCGTGACCGAACAAGACGCAGTCATGAAGAAATGGTGCCCCATGATCCGGCTTCGCTGGGAGTCCAGGCCATTTGCGTTCAATCGCTCCAATCCGGGCCCCAAAGCCCGCCTTCGCAACGTGCTGTATCGAATGTTTTTCCCACGCCTGCATCATCAGATGAGGGGGCATTTCTTCCGATGCCAGGGGTCGGGTTGCATGATGTGGCGATGGGAGACCAAAGATCCGCCCCCATTCGACCCGCGGAAGGGGCCCCCATTAGAGCCGCGAAGGGGATATTGTGGCTTGGCAGGTACGCCCTGCACGTTCACCGCGCAGTGATCGACAGCGTTGCGGGGCGCAGGCCCGGCTGCCGATATTCCGACACTGTTTGGGCATGGTGCGGGTCACTGCCACATCATAGAGCCGTTGCCACGGTTGAATCGCCGCGAGTCTTACACAATTCAGCTCGGAAAATAATCAAATCCCGGGCAGGAGGCGATGCAAGGCCGACCACCAATGCCCCGCATGAGCCGCGCGTCGAGCGTTGCGAAACATGGTAAATAGTTGGTGCCCGTCGCTAACCGTCGGTCGCAAAAGCGGTTTGCGGTCTCACCGCGAGCAGACCAGCGCGCGCCCGAATTCCTGGTCCCATTTTAGACAAAAAAGCACCCCGATTCATCGGCCTTATCGACGCAACAAGAACCGGTGGAACTCGTGATGCGTCGCCATGCCGTCGTCCTCGCCGCATCACTGACATGGCTGACAAGCATCGGAAGCGCCGAGGCAAAGCTCGACATTCTCGTCGATAAGGCGACGCAGCGCATGCTGGTCATCCAGGACGGCTACATGCGCTATATCTGGCCCGTCTCCACCGGCCGCGACGAGATGGCGACCCCAAACGGCGTCTACACGCCACAGCGATTGGAGCGCAGCTGGTTCTCCAGCGCCTACTACAACTCGCCGATGCCATATTCCATCTTCTTCCACAATGGCTACGCGATCCACGGCAGCTACGCGATCGACCGGCTGGGGGGACCAGCATCGCATGGCTGCGTACGGCTGCATCCTCATCATGCCGCACTGCTCTTCGACCTCGTGCAACAGGAAGGTCCGGGCAACACGACCATCGAAGTGACGGACGAAGCACGCCCTGAGCAGCCGTCATTGCCCGGGCGCGACATCCCGTCATTGCCGGGGCGTGAGATCGCGGCGGAACAAGGCCCGTATCCGCCCGTGCCGAGGATCGTACGCTATCGGGAACCCGGTGACATGTCTGAACTCGCGCCGGCACCGCGCAACAGCCGGTCGATTCTGGCAAGGCCGGCGCCCGCCGTGACGGACGAGGCTCGCCCTGACGAGCTGTCGGGACGTGAGATTGCAGCAGCACAAGGCCTCTACCCGCCAGTGCCGAAGATCGTACGTTATCGGGAAACCGGTGGAATGCCCGAGCCGCCTCCGGCACAGCGCGGCAATCGGTCGATTGCGGCAAGGATTGCGGCAAGGAATGTTTTGCCGCAGAGGCCGGCGCCGGCCAGCCACCGTCCCTTGCCGACCGATGTGGTTGCCGAAGCATCCTCGTCGGCAACCACAACAGGGCAGGTGCAACAACCGCCATCGATCTACGGCTTCAAAGTCCTGCCAGCCTCCTGTTGGTCCGGTGGCGCGTCGCGATGGCGATGGTGGTCATCGAGCCATGGAACTCCGTGCAAGTAATTTGTTGGAACCGGAACGGCGGCGACTGCGATCGCATCCGGTAGCCAGCCAGCTCCTGCAGCTCTGTCCCGATCTTGTATATTGGCCAGCGCCAACTGGCCCGGAAGCGGGCCGACGCCGTGCGTCGCGAGCTGGTCGCGCTCGGCGCCCAACGCTACGCCGCGTCGAGGTGTTTCCCGTGCGATGAATCGCGAAGCTGCGTTCGATACAAGGGCTGCGATGTCAAGCGGCTTGCAGGATTGCCCTCATGATCTTGTGGAGAAATTGCCGCGTTTGGAAGCTATGCGGACGCCTGCCCGAGGTACGCGTCGCCACCTTCAACGGGCCGGCATCCGAAAACCCTCACTGATACCGGCTTGAGTCGCGTGTTGCTGTGCGAGGACGAGGCGTTGGGCCAAGTCTGGTTTCGTTTAGATGGTTCCATGTTGCCGGTATGGTTCAAGTGCGCTGCACAATTAATCCGTAGTATTACCGGCCGCGACATAGTTCTGTCATTTTCCGCTTTGGTTGCGAAAATGCGGCTCGTATATGTTCGCGGTCTTCGAACAAAGGGGTTCGACAGTAAGGGGGATTGTCATGAGTCGGAATGAGTCGGAGCAGCTCCATGATCCCGCGAAAGCGGTGATGATCACTGCGGCGTATCGTGGGGACACCGAGACAGTGATGGCGCAGCTTGAGCAGGGAGCCGACGTGAATGCGCGTGACAGCGACGGCGACACGGCACTTATGCTTGCCGCGCAACGAGGCCACATCGAACTGGTGAATTTGCTTCTCAAGAACGGAGCTGAAGTCAACGCCAAGAACCTCAATGGCGAGAGCGCGCTGACGCGCGCGGCGGAGAGCGGCGGAGCGGCAGTGGTCAAAATTCTGCTTGCCCATCAAGCTGATTGCAACGCGGGGAACGTCGTCAACTGTACGCCGCTGATGCGGGCCGCGTATCACGGTCACGCTGATGTTGTAAAAGAGCTGCTTGCCTGTGGCGCCGACGCGAATGCCCGCAATGTATTCGGCAACACCGCCGCGACTCTCGCAGCGCATAATGGTCATAGCGAGGTCGAAAGCGTGCTGCGCGAAGCCCGTGACATCCGTCTTGATGACATGGCCCAATCCAAACTTCGCGCTGCGCGCCGCTAGACCCTTACCGAGGAGCATCGCATCAGCGATGCGTATCGAAGGATGAGGGGCCAGATCGTGGCCCCACGATTCTCGCGGCGAAGCGAAGCTTCGTCCGGCGCAGATTGGGCAAGGCGCAGAAGGTCAGTATCGATCACCGCCCCAGTAGCAACCGCCGACGCCACCGATACACGGCCCCGCCACGCGGGAATGGCGGCGGATCCCCTCTGGCATCACGCCCTCGAAAGCGCGCGCGCGATCGTCTTCGGGCGGTGCGCAACGACGAGACCAGGAATTGCGATCGTCACAGTTCGCTGCGGATCGCGAAGGGGGGGCACCCCTCGCGTCGCGACGCGGCGTTGAAGCCGGCGGGCCTGCTGGGGCAACCGATGGAGGCGCGGGAGCCGCCGAGGGCCGCGCGGGAGAAGCCGGTTCGTTGGCGGAAGGAGCGGGCGCGGTTGCCACCGGGGCCGCCGCGGCGGCCGTGGGCTGGGCCGCGGCCGAAGGAGACTGGACTGGGGCTGGGAGTGTGGGCGACGCCGTCGCGGTGGCGGGAGCAGGCGACGGAGTTGCCGACGGCGGCGACGGGGCCGCGACCGAAGCAGACGGGATTGGGTTGGGGGGCGTCGGCGGCGCCTCCTCGGATTTCCGCAAGATCCGCTCATTGACGAAAGAACTCACCGACGACATCGCGTCATCGGCGTGGTGGCGGACGGTGGCAACGCCATCGAAATACCTCGAAGCTTGCTGGCCGAGGCTAACAAAGCCACGGAAGGCGTAGAACAGCAGAATGGCCAGGAGTGCGATCACGAGGAACCGCATGGGATGTCGCAGTGGAAAGAGGATAATGCGTCCAACCCAAAGGAGCGCTCTCAGCTTCGCGGGCGCAGCCGGCTCGCTCCCCATCTGGTAAAACGGCTCGCTCCCGATCTGGTAAAACGGCTCGCTCGCGAACTCGTGCAGCGGCTCGCTCGGCTGCACCGGACCCTCGTATCGGGGCGCGGGTCTGCCGGAAAGTTCGATTGCTTCGGCAATTTCACGAAAGCTCTGACCTTCCTTCCGAAGCGCGCTGCCCGTGTCGCGGAACGCCGCATCTCCGAGCATGCCGGGCTGATCCATGCGTTTGATGCGGTTCAAGATCGCGGGCTGCAGCAGCAATCGACGCTGTTGGATCAACTCGGCCATTTTCGCGAAGCTCAGCTTGGCCTCGCTGAGGATCTGCGCGGCGCGGTCCTTGGCGGCCTGGGCCACGGTAGGATCTTCCGCGTCCATCTGGTCCATGGCCTGTTTCAGACGTGCCATGTCATCGATCATCGCAAAACCTCTTCGGCGACAGTCGCGTCAATGGCATAGCTCGTTTACTGTCGCCCGGCTCGAACGCTTCCGAGGATCGCCGGTGTTGCGCGAACCCGACCAAGACCGCCAGTCACAGCGGTATCAACGCTCGTCATTGGGAAACCGCTCCGATATGCTTCGATTATAGCGACAGGCAACCGTACCAGAAAACAGCAAATAGTAGCCAGCCGCGGCCGCTCGGGGCACCCTTTCTGAACGCCTCGCAATTGTCTGAACCCGCGTGGGTCGAAGCGGTTCCAAACGTCGCTAGGTCTTCGCCCACCAGGAGCCAACTGGACGCGAAGCCGTTTTTCCGTCGTCCTTCTTGATTATTCGATAGCTATAGACCCAATCGAATATATCAGGATCCCGTTTTCTTTCGATTGTTTCGAACCAAACAGTCACGTTATCAATAATGACAGGATGCCAGGCAAACCATCTTTTCCATTCCATTCTAGCGTGAGGTCCTATTCTCATGTCCTTATCCTTTCATTTGGTTCGTGGATAAAGCCCGATCTGCCAGTTCTCTTTTGCTCGGTCCCACCAGTGCAGCGACCGTCTCAAGCCAGATGCCCTTCCGCCTTGGCCCAGACATAGGCGGTGTCGAGCGCCTTCTGGAGCATGTCGAACATGGCGTTGATCTCGTCTTCGGTGATGATCAAAGGCGGGCAGAGGCTGATGGTGTCGCCGGCCACCGCGCGACAGATCAGGCCCTGTTCCTGCGCCAGCGCCACCACCTTGACGCCGATCCCGACCTTGCCGTCGAACGATTGCCGCGTGCGCTTGTCCTTGACCAGTTCCAGTCCGCCGAGCAGGCCGACGCCGCGCGCTTCGCCTCCGAGCGGATGATCGGCCAGCGCGCGCAGCCGCCGCTGGAATGTCGGCGCGACCTTTTGAACATGGCCGACAATGTCGGTCCGCTCGTAGATTGCAATGGCGGCGAGCGCCACGGCGCAGCCGACTGGATGACCGGAATAGGTGAAGCCATGGGCAAAGACGCCGATCTTCTCGCTTTCCGCAACCATCGCCTCGTAGACGTGTTCGGGCACCGTCAGCGCGCCCAGCGGGAAATAGGCCGACGTGATCGCTTTCGCCATCGACACCGTCGTTGGCTTGGCCCCGAAGGTCTCTGACCCCCACCAATTGCCGGTGCGCCCGAAGCCGCAGATCACTTCGTCGGCGATGAAGGCGATGTCGTGTTTCTGCAGCACGGCCTGGATCTTGGGAAAGTAGGTTTTTGGCGGCACCACGACGCCGCCGGCGCCCATCACCGGTTCGGCGATGAAGGCGGCGATGGTGTCAGCTCCCTCGCGCTCGATCAGCGCCTCGAGATTGGCCGCGAGCCTCGACGCATAATCCTCCTCGGTTTCGCCCGCTTCCGCGTAGCGATAGTGGTGCGGGCAATCGGTGTGCAGGAAGCCTGCGATCGGCAGGTCGAAATCGGCGTGAAAGGCCGCCAGCCCGGTCAGGCTGGCGCTGGCGATGGTGACGCCGTGATAGCCGCGCTGTCTTGCAATGATCTTTTTCTTCTTCGGTCGCCCGATCGCATTGTTGTAGTACCAGGCGAGCTTGATCTGGCTGTCGTTGGTCTCGCTGCCGGAGGAGGTGAAGAACACCTTCGAGGTGGGGCAGGGCGCGAGCGCCTTGATCTTCTCGGCCAGTTCGATCGCCGGCTCATGGCTGCGTCCGCCGAACAGATGCGTGAACGACAATTTCGACATCTGCTCCCGCGCCGCCTCGACCAGTTCCTGGTTGCCGTAGCCGAGCGCCGTGCACCACAGGCCGGCCAGTCCCTCGATGTAGCGTTTGCCCTGGTTGTCGACGACATAGATGCCTTCGCCCTTTTCGAGGATCAGGGGTCCGCTGGTGCGATGGGCATTCAGGTTCGTCGTCGGATGCAGCAGCGCCTCGACGTCGCGGGTGGCATAGTTTGAAAGTTGGTGCATGGATCGGCCTCTGTGGCTGTTTTGGGCATTCTGCCGTGAAGGGGAGGCGGTGACCAGCCTGATTGGCGTAGCATCCGGGTTGAGGCGGCCCCCTGACAGCGACAGCGCGCAGGCGCCTTGATTGCGTCATCGGCACAACGTAAAGTAGCGATATCGGTAGCACCTTCGCCGGAGGTTCGCCTTGCGTGTCGCATTCGCTCTCGCCGGCCTCGGTGGGTTCAACGCCCATGGTGCGGGATTTCTGGCGGCTGCCTCGCAGTGGAGCATCACGCCGGAACTGGTGACCGCGACCAGCGGACAGATCGTCGTGCTGGCGGACTGGCTTGCCCGAAAAGACCTGCGCGCGAGCCTGCTCGCGGCCAGCGGCGCCAACAACCCGCTGGCGCAGCTGCAGACCTTGCTGTTCGGCTATTCCGGCGTGTTCCGGCCGGCCTATGGGGAGGCGCTGGCGCGACTCTCGGCCTGGCCGGACCCGAGCGGAGGACTGCTCAATCTGTTCGCCGACCGCCTGCTGCCGGCGCAGCAATATGTGCCCGACCGCACCGATGCGGATTTCGCAGGCATCGCCAAAGCCTTCAACGAAAGCTCGATCGGCATCGTCTTCAACACCTACGACCCCCGCACCGGCAGCGGCTTTCTCTACGGCAATGATGCCGCACGCCTCCTGCTGCCTGCAGAGAAGGCGATCCCGAACGCGGTTGCGGCCAGCGCGCGCGCCGATCCCGGTCGCCACGATTTGCGCTATGTATCCGCGGCAGCAGCCGAGGGCGAGATCCGCCCGATCACGATCGACGCCGTGAAATCGGCGCTGTGGCTGTCGCTCTATGGCTTTCACGGCATGCCCGGCGGGCAGATGGACGGCGCCTACCACCGCTCCTGCATCATCTCCGAATTGCATCCGTTCGACCGTGTCTTCGTGGCGCGGCCGCTGGCGCAGGGCTGGCGCGGCAAGGAACCCGCCAACTGGTTCGAGGTGCAGGACTGGCAGACCGAGATGTGGTTCTCGGTCTCCTACAAGGCCGAGGTCGACGCCTTGAAGCGCATCAACGACCTGATCGATGCGGGCCATCTCACCGATCCGAAATTCAAGAAGGTCGAGCTGGTCGAGATCGAGCCGGCGACGCCCGCCAACTATTTCCATTATTTCGTGGAGCGCGGCGAGGTCTACGACCGCGCCTTCAAGGAGGCGGCAGAGGCGTTCGAGAAGCTCGGTCTGGTGAAGCCATAGGTGGTGATCCGCGCCGGCCAGTCATACGGTCGCCGTCTTGATCGTGTCGTCTGGCTGGTCCACCCATGATGGCCTCGGCCGCATCGGACCCGCATGACCAAGATAGCTCTCGCACTCCTCGCCCTGGTTCTCGCTCTGATCGGTCCGGCAATCGCGGCGGAACTCGATAATGCCGTGGCGGCGGCCCATGGCGGCGACTACGCGACCGCGCTGCGACTTCTATCTCCCTTGGCCGAAAAGGGCGATGCGCGCGCCCAGTTCGACGTCGGATTCATGCACGCCTACGGATGGGGCGTGCAGCGAGATCCCGCGGCGGCGATCGTGTGGTACCGCAAGGCCGCAGACCAGGGACTTGAGGTCGCACAGCACTTTCTCGGCCTCGCCTATGTCAATGGCGAAGGCGTACGGCCCGACGATGCGGAAGCCGCGCGATGGTTCGCGCGCGGCGCCGCGCAAGGGTTTGCCCAGGCGCAATTCATGCTTGGCCTGATGACCCTGGACGGCAGGGGTGTCGCGAAAGACCCGGTGCAGGGCTACGCGCTCGTCGTCAAGGCTGGCCAGGGCGGCGTGCGCTCCGCGGCACGCGCCGTCGAGCGGCTGGCGCTGACCGGGGCGCAGCGTGCGCAGGCCCAGGACATTATCGCGCACTGGATGCCAAAGCCTGAATCGTCGCTGGCCGGCGTCGCCAACCCGCGCGAGGAAGAGCTGCTCGGCCTCGACCGGCATCTCGGAGAGGTCGTCGATCCCTCGATCTGGCCGGCCTCGGCGATCGGCGTCGTCGCCATTGCGCATTTCAGCACCGGCGGCTGGTGCACGGGCACGCTCGTTGCGCCGACCATCGTGCTGACCGCGGCGCACTGCCTGTTGAACGGCACCGAGCCGATCAGCCCCGGCAACGTCCACTTCCTGGCCGGCATGAACAAGGGAACGCCGGCCTCGTCCGCGGCCGCGGAGCGCTTCATCGTGGCGAAGGATTTCGTTCCGACCTTGAAGACCAAGTGGACGCTCGATCGATCGCCGGCCGACTGGGCGCTGATCATCCTCAAGGACGCCGTGCCCGTACGGCCGGTCGCCGTCAAGGCGTTGACCCGCGAGGACTTGCGGGCCGCCACGGTGGCCGGGACGATCTCGGAGATCGGCTATGGCGAGGAACGGCGCTTTTCCCCGACCGCGCTGCGCAATTGCCGCGCCGATCTGGGCAAGGACGACCGCCTGCTGGTGGTGCAGTGCCTGGCGAATTTCGGCTACTCGGGCTCGCCGATCCTGGCGGACATCAACGGCACCCCTGCGGTGGTCGGCATCTTCTCGGCCTTTCACGAGGAATCGAGATTGATGTTTGCCCCCTCCGCCGGCCAGTTCGAAGCCGCCATCCGCGACCTGACCAGCGCCGGGGCCGGCCGGTGATCGACCGATCCGGGTCTTCTTCGGCTTGGTGAAGCCGGGATCTACTGCTTCACCCCGTCCCACCACGCGCACGTCCCGGACATCAGCCGGTAATTGCCCTCCATCACCTGGACCGGGGCGCGCAGGCCCTGCCGCGCCGCGTTCAACCGCATCTCGCGCGCCACATTGCGATCCTCTGGGGAAAGCCAGACCCGGTCGTGGCCCCACAGGCTCGGGCCGTCATGCATCTCGACCGGCTGCCAGCTCGAGGGATCGATCTCGCGACCGCCCCAGCCGCACTCGACCAGGAACGCGGACGGCGTCCTGGCGTAGAACGAGGTCATGAAGTCATTGGTGTGACGCCCCAGCGTGACGTTGATCCGGCCCGGCTCGCCGAGCGCGACATCATAGGCTTGGCCTACATCGTCGAGCGAGAACAGTTCGACCATCAGGTGATGCATGCCGTTCGTGCCGGTCTCGATCAGCGCCAGCGAATGATGGCGCGGGTTGACGTGGAAGAAATAGGCGCGGAACGGCCGCTCGATATAGTCGGAGAGGCGGAAGCCGAGCAGGTCCACGTAAAATGGCAGCATGGCCTCGATATTCTCAACCGTCAGCACGACATGGCCGAGCCCGAGCGGCCCGGTGCGAAAGCCCGAGATCGAGCGGCCCGGGCTGAACGGCATGGTGTCGATCTCCGCGCCATGAAAAGCCTCCAGCCGGTTGCCGGCGGGATCGCGGAACGAGATCAACGCCGCGACATGTCGCGCCGAGGCGAGCGCCGCCGGCTCGGCGGTGACGCGAATGTTCGCCGCGTCGAGCTTTGCCGCGAGCGCATCGAGCGCTGTGGCGTCCGCAACCTCCCAGCCAAAGAAGCGCTCGCCCGCAACCATGCCGCGGTCGATCACGATGCGCTGCTTGCGGTCGTCCATCCGAAAGGCGAGCAGCGAATTGCCGCGCTCCACCGCCTGAAAGCCGACCAGATTGGTCCCGAACTGCCGCCAGTCCTCGAGAGCGTCAGATCCGAACCCGGCATAGCCCAGAGCTTGCAGCATAGCGCGTCTCCCGCTTCCCGGCGTTGCACTGCCGGATACTTGGCTGAAGCTTACGCAAATTCTCCGCCGCAGGCGAGCGGGCACGTGGCGACGTGGGCATCGGGGCCCGTGACCATCTACAGACTATTTCGAGTACGGCAGACCACCGGCTGGCCCGTCCACTGCAGGGCAGGGCTCGGGGGTGTTCGCGCCTTGATCGGCGGACGGACTGATCGTGACTTGCAGATGCGGATCGCGGCCTTCGCGCGTCGCCAACGCCTCGAGGAAATATTCGAGCAGCGTGGGCGCCATCGGATGCGCACCCTTCGGCAGTGCTTGCTGGTCGTCTCGCGCCACCATCACCAAAAGGTATCAAGTTATGGTTAAGCGATGATTACCAGATCAGAACGGGATGACAACTACCGAAAGGTTGTAGGTGCACGTGCAATCCATAGTCGATCGAAGCCGTGCGCGATGCAACCAGAGGACCTCCGCAAGCAATGCGGAGGGGTCTTCTCCGGTATCGGGAGGTGATCAACTTTAGATGGTCGTTTGGTCGAATGAATCTGGGTTCCCGAGAGCTCGACCCAACTTTCTCCGCAAAGTAGTGCTACGTTATTCTACTACCTCCCGGAAGCCCTCCATCTCACGGGAGAATTCACGGGAAAATCCTCCATTTCAAGGGGGAATAAGAGGCTGATCCCTGCCTCAAGACAGAAAACCGTCCGGTGATCTGCGCAAAGCAAGAATCTTCATTGAATGGGGATTGCAATGACATTTGTAACAAGGCTTACGGCCCTCTTGATCGCTTCGATGGCGCTCTGCGGTTCAAGTATCGCGCAATCCCGGGGACCGCGGAATGACGCGCAGTCTCCAGCCATGTTGGCCGAGAAACAGATAAGGGAGCGGCTCAATGCCGGGACGGTAGGTCTGGCCGGTGGCCTTCTGGAGGGGGCTCCGATCCATTTCGCGACAGAAATCGCGCGAGTCGTGAACGACAGTGGCGCAATCCATGTGCTCCCGATCGTAACCCGTGGTCCCACCGAAAACGTCAATGATCTGCTGTATCTCCGGGGGGTTGATGCGGCCATCATCAACACCGACTCGCTTGAAGAGTACAAATCTCAAGTGCCGCAAATTCAGCAGCGCATCACCTACCTGCTCAGCCTGTTTCCCTCCGAATTGCACATCTTCGTTCGTCCGGAAATTCAGTCGCTTCAGGACCTGGCCGGCAAGAAAGTCAACTTCAACACACAAGGCACCGCCGCCGCTTATTCCGGTCCTCTGATATTCAGCCGGCTCGGCATCAATATCGAAAAGATGTTTATCCCGCATCCCGCGGCGTTGGAGCAAATGCGACGCGGCGAGATTGCCTGCGTGGTTTTTGTCACGTCGAAGCCGGTCGATGCGTTCGTAAAGGGAAAGTGGGAGCCAGGTTTCAAATTCCTGCCCGTGGAGTTTGGTCCCAAATTCGGAGATTATTATCTCCCAACTTACCTTGAATCGACTGACTATCCGAACCTGGTGGCCAAGGGCGAACGGATTGCGACCATTGCGGTGCCCACGATCCTCGCGGCCTACAACTGGCATCCTGGAACGGATCGCTATGGCCGTGTGGCGCGCTTTGTCGAGGAGCTTTTCGGCGGCGTGGACAAGCTAAAGGCGCCCGGCTTCGACCCGAAATGGAAGGAGGTCAATCTGGGCGCAGGGGTGCCGGGCCTGGAGCGTTTTCCGGCTGCCCAGGAGTGGCTTGATCGAACCTATCCTCGCAAGCAAAGCGGGAATCCGTGATGCGCGCGCCGCTGATCGCCATCGTACTCTCCAGTGTTGGCCGTGCGGCTTGCGCTCAGCCTGGGGACGAGGGCGGCAAAATGCTGGATGCCTGCTTTGAATTGACCCACGCCGCAGACGCGGTGTGCTCCGACCCGAAAAATGGTCCGGCCGAACGCCATGACTGCCGTCAAAGGGCAAACATGGCGCAGCTCGAATGCCTGGAGCGCGTTTTCCGCGGCCGGCCTGCCGCATCCATTGCGCCGGAAACGCCCCCTCGCACCATCCCGCCGGAGCTAACAACCGGGACTGCCTCACCCGACGCATCCGCGGGGCGCGGCGTTGATAGCCCTGCAAAGCCACAGGATACCAACTGGATCGTCAGTGAAACAACGTCACCCCTGGATTATAGCCCGCTGGTCACGGCGGTGACCCGCGCGACGACCGGCCCGCGGGATGCACCGGACACGCTGGCCATTCGATGTGTTGGACCGCGCACGGAAATTCTGCTGCGCTCGGAGGCAACATGGCGCGCAACTCGCCCCGGCAAGGTTCAAGTCGAGTATCAGGCCAACGACCAATCCCCCGTCAGGCAGCAATGGATGGCGTCCGCGGATGGCAAGGCGGTGAGTTACGGAAACGATGTCGTAGGCTTTCTGCAGTCGCTACCGGAAGACGCGCGACTGAGAATCAAGGTGCTCGATGGCGCGGGCCCCGGTCACGAAGCGGCGTTCCAACTCGCCGGATTGGATGCCATCCTGAAAAGAATTGCAGCACCATGCAAATGGCCGGCAGCAGACAAGATGTCATTGGGCAAACGATAGACCGGGTTGCTCGGGCGCGACGTCGCGGCAGGCAAGCGGGTTACGGCCGGACGTAGCTCCAGCCTTTCTCCTGCAGTTCCATCAAGCGAACGACGCCCGACGGAACGATGACGGCCTCGGACAGCACCGTGATCGGGTGGCCTTCTTTCTTCTCCATGCCGTCCTTGGTGTTGCCGCATGCGGAGAACTGGATTTTCCCCGGAAATGCATAGTCCTTCAAACTCTTGATGCGATCCTGGACCGGCGATGTATCGGCACGCAGCATGTGCAGGCCTGGGCCATAGGTAACGACATCCAGATCTACGGTCTCACCCTTGGCGCGATAATAGTCGATGACGTTGGTGGCATTGTTCAGCGCGAGATTCATGACGGCTGGATCATTCTGATCGACTTGAATGACCAGGCGGTGCGGTTTTCTCCGCTGCGCCCTGGTTTTACCGGCCAGACCTGCCGAGACATGCGCTTTTGTGGAAGGCTGCGCCTTGGTATCTGCTGCCAAGCTTGCCGAGATGAGAGACAGCGACGCAAGAGCGACCATCGTCACCTGACCAGACAATTTGCCAATCGGCATGCGTCTTGAAACGCAGCTGCGTAAGAGTCCTGCGATCTGGGGATTTGCTCGCGCCACTGCTCCTGTCGAGTGCATGGTTGCCTCCTCGGGTACGCGACTTTGAACGGGCATCTAGGTCCGCGATTCCGACGAAGAAATGTCCAAATCCTGTGCAGCGGCGATTTCTCACGGCTCATGATCCTCCTTGCGATGCAGCAACGGTTCGGCGCACTTGTCGCGCGGGGGGAATCGATGCTTATTCGGCCGGTTCGCCCTCCTGCCCGCGGAAAACTTCATGCCGAAAATTACGATCGTCGAAACCGGTGTCGTATCGCCCGAGCATCGCGCGCGGCATGGCTCTTTTCCGCAGATGTTTGAACGGATGATCGGTGCCGCGGACGCCCAGGCGAGCTTTGCGACGGTTCGGCTTGTCGACGGGGAGCGGCTTCCCGATCCCGCCGGGCTCGACGCCATTCTGATCACGGGATCGCCGGCCGGCGTCTACGACGATCTCGACTGGATCGCTCCGCTCGAGCGCTTTGTGCGCGCGGCGTATGCAGCGAGAACGCCAATGGTTGGGGTCTGCTTCGGCCATCAATTGATCGCCCAGGCGCTTGGCGGAACGGTGCGCCAGTCGGAGAAAGGCTGGGGGATCGGGCGCCACGTCTATGATGTCGTGCCCGGCAACGGCGTGATCGACCGCGAAAAAATCGCGATCGCGTGCTCGCATCAGGATCAGGTCATCGTGCCGCCGGCCGGCGCAACAACAATTCTCCAATCGACGTTTACGCCGCACGCGGGAATCCTCTATGGCAACGGCGCGACACTGTCGGTGCAGCCGCATCCCGAATTCACCGCGGCCTTTGCCTATGTTTGTTGCGAAATCCGCGAGGGCCGCGCGCCCGAAACACTGGTCGCAACCGCCAAGGCGTCGCTTGAACAGCCGCTCGATCACGCCGACCTCGGCGGCGCGATCGCGCGCTTTCTGGCAAGGCCGCGCAAATCGTAACCCGTTCCGCCTGCCGGAGTTGCGGCGCGTCGGCTCCCGAGTTGCGGTGACCAGCACACTGATCGATCTTCGCAATGCGAGCAGCGCCGTAGATTGAGTGCATGGCAGCGAAATTGCGGTGGGCGGCCAGCAATGAGCGTCCCTGCCGCGACCGCAATTCAACTCAGATGAGATCGGCGGGCGGCTCGTCGTCAGTCGCGCAGGTGGAATCCTCAAGACAGCGAACGGCCGGACTGCGGACAAAGCAGCCATTGCTTTTTGGGCGCAAACGGTGATTTCCTTGTCGAAACGTACCTTGCGGGAGCCGACGCATGATCGACACCACCACCCTGATGACCTACGTCGCGATTGTGCTCGGTTTTGTCTTCATTCCGGGCCCGGCCACGCTCCTCACCGCAACGCGGGCCGTGAGTTCGGGGCCGAAGGTGGGCATCGCCACCGGAACCGGGATCGCAGCCGGCGATGTGGTTCACACCTTCATGGCAATCGTCGGCATCTCGGCGATCATTGCCGCCTCGGCGATGCTGTTTTCCATCATCAAATATCTCGGCGCGGCGTATCTGGTCTACCTTGGCATTCGCGCAATTCTCGAGAAGGCCCCGGCAACTTTCGCGAGCCGAGGACTGCCGATCTCGGCGGGCAGGGCCTTCCGCCAGGCGGTGCTGGCAGAGGTCCTCAATCCAAAGACCGCGCTGTTCTTTCTCGCCTTCCTTCCCCAATTCGTGCGGCCCGAGAACGGATCGGTCGCCGTTCAGTTGACTGTTCTGGGCGTCGTCTTCGTTCTGCTCGGCCTCGTCAGCACGCTCGTCTATGCCGTTGGCGCGGGCCGTCTTGGCGGTTTCCTCAGGCGAAATCCGGCGGTGCTGAAGTGGCAGGGCAAGGCGGTTGGCGCCGTCTACTGCGCGCTGGGTGTCAGGTTGGCGCTGGAGCGACGCTGATGAGAGCCGCTTCCGGCTCGCGTTGCTATTTCGGTGACAGTGCACTTAACTATTCGACGCCGACCTCAACGATCACGCCGATCAATCGCTGTCCGCGTCGGCCGGCTTCGGCCCGCGCTTGCCGGCTTTGAGGGTGCGTCCGGTCAGCCGTTCGAGGCGGGCGAGGAAGCGATCATTGCCGAGCGGCCGGCCGATACTCTCGGCGGCGCGCAATCGCTCGAACATTTCAGGGTCCGTCGCGGTGGCGAGCAGATCGGCGAAGCTTTCGAAGCGATCCTTGACCGGCTGCAGCGCGGTCAGGCCGTCATCCCTTCCGCGCAGATGGGCGCGCGTGCTCGACCAGCGCCAATCCTGCGCGCGGCCGACCAGCCGCGCCCGCACCGGATTGAGCGCGACGTAGCGCAGCGCCGCGGCGAGGTGCTCCTCGTCCATGGCGACCGCGCCGAACCGGCCCTGCCAGAAATGCCCCGAGCGTTTGCGCCGCGCCTGGATCGCGCCGGCATAGCGGCGATGCACCCGCGACAGCGCGCGGCGCAAGCCGTCAGCGTCCGACGGCACCAGAATGAGGTGGACATGGTTCGGCATCAGGCACCACGCCCAGACCTCGACTGTGGCCGCATGGCAATGCTCGGCGAGCAGGTCGCGATAGAGGGCATAGTCCTGGTCGCCGAAGAACGTCCGCGCGCCGCCATTGCCGCGCTGGGTGACGTGGTGCGGGTGACCGGGGATGACGACACGGGCGAGGCGGGCCATCAGCGATCATGGCAGCGAAGCGGCTGCGTGTCAATTGAGTGCACTGTCACCGTAATTCCGGGCCAGCCGATACTCTCGGCGGCGCGCAATCGCGCGAACAGATCCGACTATGAAGATCGTTGCGCTCCGTCGCGCTCAATTGGCTGTAGTGGCGTCCCATGCTCACCCTCGATATATGTACGGGGTGTTGCACTTCAAATTGGAATCCGCCCGCAGCTCACTTGGCTAAGTGCACTGTCACCGCAATTCGACTTCGTCAAAAGAACGATCAAGATTTACCGGCATCGTGACTTCGTAGGGTTTCTACTCGGCAGTGGATTGTTCTTGCTGAAGCTCCTTTAGAAGATCTATGAGTTTCTCTGAATACTTGTGCGTCGCTTGCTTCAGGCCAGATTTGAAGGCCATATGGTATGCATTGTCGCTCGACTTAATATCAAATCCCAATTTCTTATTCGCCGCCAATAGAAGCTTTTGCGCGTGAGCCCAATAGCTATAGCCGAGCTTTTGGGCAACCTGTGTAAGCAGGTACGGATAGTCGACGTTCGGGTTCGAAACGTTACTGATCCCAAAGACCATAGCTAGCTCTTTTGCATCTTCAGAAAGCTTTTCGATTTTTGAATAGTCGATTTCCACTTTATTTTTGGGGACATCCGTCCGCACAAGATCTACGACCCTCGCTGCTAGGTGCCGTAAGATTTTCGTGTTGATCGCAACTGGTGAAGCCATGTCCGCCAAGCAACGCAAGACCCAATCAAGGTCGCTCGTGACTATTGTTCGAACCCTCAGGGCCGGCGCGATGCCTGGTTCAACGGGAACAACGTGCTCCTCTTTCAAGTGGTTCAACGCAAGTACGTCGGGCGTCCACTCAATGTAATAAACATTATCTAGGAGCCCCCCTTTGTCTTTCATAGCCTCGCCGAGATCGGAAATGATAGCATTGACGTTGGCGTCGCCAAGGCCGTAGCCGAAAATAAATACCGGATACTCGGCAAAATAGGTCATCATCTTGCTGCTGATGTATCGTCGCTTCTTCATAAAGCGTTCATAGTCCGACTGTGTCAGCACAAGTGTTGAGGGGTCCGCAACCGAGCCATGGATCTGATAGAGCTCACCCATGATGCTCATCGACATTGGAATAATCTGCTCTCCGATGACTGTTTCAAAACCCGGGAAAAGATCGGAGACGAGGGTGTCAAAATTTGTTGTGATGATTGCGTGCGGTGCAATTTTTTTTAACAGATCGGTTTCGACCATAAGCGGATGTCCCGTCGCAAGGGGGCCGAAAGACTTGAGATGATCTGACGCGAGATGTTTTAGGAAGATCGATTTCTCGACGGAGGCAGTAAAGTACTCCGCAGGGAAGTGGTTCTTTCCGGTATTCCAAGCCCATTCATGGATTGGGTCGACGAGAAGGCTGCCAATTGCTGCCGGATTGTTACCAGCCTTCTGAGCGAGAAAGTTATACTGATCTCCGGAAATTCCAGCTTTCCCTGCGATGGCTGTAAGCAACTCGAGCCAACTCGGCGCGCCAAGATATCTTCTTGAAATTCCGGAGCCTAAGAAGAGAACGGGGCGCGTGCCGGTCCCGCTCAGCAGTTCTTGTATGGCGGCGCAATTCCTTGCTTGGTAGGCCTCGAACTCCGCTTGGGTAACCAATTTCATTCCCCCCGATTACTCGGCCGTCTCTGAGTTAGGGATAGCAGATTCGTTCGATCAAGGCGCCGCCTCTCTCGGTTTGCAACTTTAGCATGCGTGGCCCGGATGAGCGGTGCGGCATCCGGGAAGTGATGGCGCATTACATCAAGCCCTGCGTATCGCACGCGCTGGGCTATCAATGGCAAATTGCGATGACGATGGATTTTTGTGATAGCTCAACTGATCCTACGGCTACGGACTGATGACAATGGTTCCAGACTGACTCGTGCTCGCGTCCGGCGCAGCGAGAAGAGGCGGAAGTCAAGGCTTTCAACAGTTCGGATGGCAATCAGAGCGATGCCGATTCCATTTGAACCTTGAATTCCTCAAATGAGGACATCGTCTCTTCCAAACGGTCGCGCTTTAGTAATGAGATAAACGCAGCAAACGACCTCGCTTGACAGTTGATCGAACGCTCGGGGTTGAACTCTATGTCGGTGAATCCCGCCCACTCGTGCCGACGTGCGATCCAGTCGCGATGTGAAAAAAGCGCCCTAAAGTAGAGCCAATCGTAGAATACCGTCACCGGCGAGATTGGATAGGATTTTTCCTCGAATTTGAATTCGATCAAGCGACCGTTCTCTCTGAGACGAGGGTCCCTTTTCGCCTCTCTGCTTGTCCTCCGAAACAAATCGGGAAAGGGGCCGCCGAACTCGAATACCTTGCTCCCCTGGAAAGCGCACTCGACCGTGGTCGTGTCGCCTTCAACCTCGACCTTCAAATTAAATGCACTTAGCTTTTGTCCAACCTCTAAGTCTGACTTGCTCGAAATTTCCAGAAGTGGAGTTAGACCATAAGCGACCGCTGCGTGATGCAGCTCTTGAACGTTTTTCTTCTTCTGAGAAGGCGCGAGCCCTGGATGCCATCGAAACCGAACTTGAACTTCTTGAACAAGCTGGCTCCCTGTGAGCGAAGGAACGAATACTGGTCTTTCAGCCATCAACTCGCTTTCCTATAATCCTCCGACGATATATTGCCGTGCGAGGCTTACTGGTATAAGGATTTCATATTTTTCTGCCGCTCGAAGACGAGCGTTTATTTCCGGAACCGACCATTCCATTCGCCTATAAATGACATCGAGATCTAGCCCGTCCAAGGCCGCTGCCGCCGCGATTCGGCTTACGCCAGCCTGATTAGATGGAGCACTCGTAACCATTACGTCAGGGAGCTTTATTACCTGTGGATCGATGTCGAGATAAACTGGATCGAGCTTCCGGTCGTCATTCATGGCGATATGAGACATTGGATGGCTTTGTGTGAAGCATAGACAGACGTAGTTGGCAGTACCCTTTACCCTGTCACTGTGCATGCTGTTCGCATCCCCCCCTGTCTTCACCAAGTCGAACAATCCACGCCGTCGAAGTTCATTTGTGCTCAGCAATCCGTGCTGTCGAACAGATGGTAGATTCTTCCTATCGGTGAAGTGATAAAACTTCTGGTGTTGGGTGCTCTTTGCCAATATCTCCGCAAGGAAATGATCTAAATCCATATTTGAAAACCTCGGCTGAATTCACTGCGACCTTAAGGGGCTGTGTGGCAAATGCGCAACTGAAAGGATGGGGGCGCTCTGTGTGGGACATCATTCTCCTACGGGCGTTTATGTCCTTGGTCTCAGGACACACACCCCTTGACTCTCCCCTCCCACAACTATATGTTCCCGTTTTGTTCCGTCTCGACACGAGGGGCGTATCGCGATCGTCACGTACGCGGGGCGGAATGCGGTGGACGCGGGCAGCGTTCGCGCGCGGGCTTTGAGCGCAGGGCGGGCCCTTGGGTCTCGTGAGCGTTTCGACCGCGCGACGACGACGGCGCAGCTTGCGGACGGCGAAGCCGTGTGGTCCTGGCATCCGTTGCTGATGCTAAGTCCTGCGGAGGTGTCAAATGGCCCAACCGGGCGCGCGGCGCCTTCAATCCGCGGGATGACGGTGACAAAAAGGGAACTCGTCGCCGGGGAGAGCGCGGAGGAAACTGTTAAAACCATTGCGTGGGGAATGCCGGTTGTTTCCGGTGCCTCCGCTGTGAATACTGGTGCGCATACTCAACTACCTCAGCGCGCACCAGGCTGCGGGTGCATTGGGCACCCGGCATTCCCCGCGCCCTCGTTGTTTTCGAGGGGCAAGGTTCAATCATCATCCGGGCGCGAATGCACCGCGGGAATGAGAATGCGTGTTTGGGCAATAGAGATTGGCAATAACCCATCCAGCGTCATGCCCCGCGCTAAAGCGCGAAGCGCGTCTTCGCGCAGATGTCGCGGGCATCCACGTCCTTGATTTTCCCGGTGCGGCAAAGTCGTAGGATGGCCGGGACATAGGCGAACGGAAGCGACGCCGTCCCTCGGACGGCTATGCCCGGCCACGACGAGTCAATCATCGGGCCCTGTATCACCCTTAAAGGTGCGATTTGTGGGAGTCGGGTGCCTCTTTTCCGTGCTGTCCGTGTCCCCAGCTCCCTTGACGCCGGCTCGCCGCCATGATGTCTACCTCGGCCATGAACGCCGTCGTCCGCCGATCCCGTCTCTGGTGGCCCACCTTCTCATAGGTGGCCGGTGCGATTATCCTTCATTTCAATCGTCAGAGGTCGCCATCGCGGGCAGACCTCGTTTCGTTTGTCCTGTGTGGCGCTCCCTCGGCAAGTCCCGTAAGAGGAACCCATGAACAGGACAGTCTTTTCACTGCCGGCCCGCAGCGAATACCAGACCCGTGGCGGGCTCGCGGTCACCCGCGCGGTCGAGCAGTTTTCCGGCGGCGCCAGGCGGCTCGACGACCTGATCGACCTCTTGGATCGCCGCCGTGGCGTGGTGCTGTCCTCGGGCACCACGGTGCCCGGGCGCTACGAGAGTTTCGACCTCGGCTTTTCCGATCCGCCGCTGGTGCTGGAAACCACAGGCACCAATTTCGCGCTTAATGCGCTGAACCCGCGCGGCGAGGTGCTGATCGGATTCCTCGCGGACACCCTACGCGAACCCTGCGTCGTCATATCAGAGAAATCCGCCTCGCGCCTCGCCGGGCATATCCTGCGCGGGCCGGCCCCTGTTGAGGAAGACCAGCGCACCCGCCGCGCCAGCGTCATGTCGCTGGTGCGCGATCTCGTGGCTTGCTTTGCCGGCAATGACGATCCGCTGCAGGGGCTCTATGGCGCCTTCGCCTACGATCTCGTGTTCCAGATCGAGGATCTTGTGCCGAAGCGGGCGCGGGAGAGCGACCAGCGCGACATCGTGCTGTTCGTGCCGGATCGCGTCCTCGCCTATGACCGCGCTACGGGGCGCGGCGTGGTCTTGAACTACGATTTCATCTGGAAGGGCCAATCCACTGCAGGCCTGCCGCGCGAGACAGGCGAGAGCATCTATGCCAAGACGCCGCGGCAGGGCTTTGCCGATCACGGCCCCGGCGAATATCAGGCCACGGTGGAGACCGCGCGGGCGGCGTTCGCGCGCGGCGATTTGTTCGAGGCGGTCCCGGGGCAGCTGTTCGCCGAGCCGTGCGAGCGCTCGCCGGCCGAAGTGTTCCAGCGGCTGTGCCGGATCAATCCGTCGCCCTATGGCGCGCTGATGAATCTCGGCGACGGCGAATTCCTGGTTTCGGCCTCGCCGGAAATGTTCGTGCGCTCGGACGGGCGGCGGGTCGAGACCTGCCCGATCTCGGGCACCATCGCACGTGGGGTCGATGCCATCGGCGACGCCGAGCAGATCCGCCAGCTCCTGAACTCAGAGAAGGACGAGTTCGAGCTCAACATGTGCACCGACGTCGACCGCAACGACAAGGCGCGGGTCTGCGTGCCCGGCACCATCAAGGTGCTGGCGCGGCGGCAGATCGAGACCTATTCGAAATTGTTCCACACCGTCGATCATGTCGAGGGCATGCTGCGGCCCGGCTTCGACGCGCTCGATGCCTTCCTCACCCATGCCTGGGCCGTTACGGTCACAGGCGCGCCGAAACTATGGGCGATGCAGTTCGTCGAGGATCACGAGCGTTCGCCGCGGCGCTGGTATGCCGGCGCCATCGGCGCGGTGAATTTCGACGGCAGCATCAACACGGGCCTGACCATCCGCACCATCCGCATGAAGGACGGGCTCGCCGAGGTCCGTGTCGGCGCCACCTGCCTGTTTGACTCCGATCCCGCGGCCGAGGACCGCGAATGCCAGGTCAAGGCGGCCGCCCTGTTCCAGGCGCTGCGCGGCGATCCGCCGAAGCCGCTCTCGACCTTCGCACCCGATGCCACCGGCAGCGGCAAGCAGGTGCTGCTGATCGACCACGACGACAGTTTCGTGCATATGCTGGCGGATTATTTCCGCCAGGTCGGCGCCACCGTCACCGTGGTCCGTTATGTGCATGCACTGGATATGCTCAAGCAACGACAATGGGACCTTCTGGTGCTGTCGCCGGGGCCGGGCCGGCCTCAGGATTTCAGGATTGCCTCGACCATCGAGGCGGCGCTGGCGAAAAAGCTGCCGATCTTCGGCGTCTGCCTCGGCGTCCAGGCGATCGGCGAATATTTTGGCGGCGAGCTCGGTCAGCTCGCAACGCCGGCGCATGGGCGGCCGTCGCAGGTCACCGTGCGTGGCGGCCGCCTGATGCAGAATCTGCCCGACGAGATCGTGATCGGGCGCTATCATTCGCTCTATGTCGAGCGCGACAGCATGCCGGAGTCCCTGGTCGTCACCGCCAGCACCGACGATGGCGTCGCCATGGCGATCGAGCACAAGAGCCTGCCGGTCGGCGGCGTGCAGTTTCACCCGGAGTCGTTGATGTCGCTCGGCGGCGAAGTCGGCTTGCGCATCGTCGAGAATGCGTTCCGGCTGGGGAGAGTGAATTGAGCGCAAAGGTTTCACGCTCGTCATTCCGGGGCGATGCGAAGCATCGAACTCCGATGCGCAATTGCGCATCGGAGAATCTCGAGATTCCGGGGTCGCATCTACGATGCGCCCCGGAATGACAACTGAGGGAACAACAATGACGTTTGACGTCGATCTGAAGGCGAGCATTCGCACCATCCCCGACTATCCGAAGCCGGGAATCCTGTTCCGCGACATCACCACCCTGCTGGCCGACGCGCGGGCGTTCCGCCGCGCGGTCGACGAGCTGGTGCATCCCTGGGCGGGCAACAAGATCGACAAGGTCGCAGGCATCGAGGCGCGCGGCTTCATCCTCGGCGGCGCCGTGGCGCATCAGGTCTCCGCCGGCTTCGTGCCGATCCGGAAAAAAGGCAAGCTGCCGCACACCACGGTGCGGATCGCCTATTCGCTGGAGTACGGCATCGACGAAATGGAGATGCATGCCGACGCCGTGCATCCCGGCGAGCGCGTGATCCTGGTCGACGATCTCATTGCGACCGGCGGCACCGCGGAGGGCGCCGTCAAGCTGTTGCGCCAGATCGGCGCCAATGTGGTCGCGGCCTGCTTCATCATCGATCTGCCGGATCTCGGCGGCGCGGCGAAATTGCGGGCGATGGATGTGCCGGTGCGCACGCTGCTGGCGTTCGAGGGGCACTAGGACCGGCACCAGGTTTCGCCGGGGCACGGTGTTCCCGGGCTATCTGTCTGTCCTTGTGTCGGCCTGACAGCGGTCCGGCGAACGGCGGAAATCAGCGGCACGGCACGCCTTTGCCGTGAGTATGTCGCCGCACCCGCGCCATAGTCGCGGCTCTGCCAAGACCTCGACGCACCCTCGCCGCAAAGATTGGTCGGGAACGTCTGGTATACCTGCATCACACGGCTGCGCGCAGGCGTCGACCAACCGCTGGGAGATGAAACCATAGGTTGTTTCAAGTCATTCCAACGGTTCATCAACGCGTTGATTCGTCTATATTTTCAAATGTCACCCGCATGGCGCTTGGCGCTGCAGCCGTTGCGGTTTGTGGTGTTTTGTATGCCGAGACCGGGGCGTCCGAGGCGCTGCATCGCTGCAACGTGGGCGAGAGTTCCCACAACCCGAATCACCAAACAACCACACATAAGCGCGCGAATGCGACCCATTCCGACCTAGAGACGCCCCGTTCGGAAATCAGTTTCTGAATGTTTCCGAGATGGCGACAACGCATCACCTGGGGAGGTGTGCGTGATCTCGGTTCCTGCGACCTGCCACGACACGTGGCGCTTCGTGGCAATCTGACCGGGGAGACTTACTTCATGCTTCGAGACGCATCATCTCGGGGCTATGCGCCAGCACGTCTGCTGAGCCTAGCCCTGATTCTCTTGGCGTTCGCCATCGCGATTCCGCAGAAAGCTTCAGCCCTTCCAAGCTACGCACGACAGACCGGCCTTGGCTGCGGCACCTGCCACACCGAGTTTCCGCAACTGACGCCGTTTGGACGGCGCTTCAAGATCGGCGGCTACACGCTCGGATACGCCACCGCCGCCGTGAGCGCAAAACCGGGTTACTCGCCGTTTCCGACCAAGGCGCAGCCCGACGGTGCGCAGGGCAAGGCGCCGCCGACCATCGGGGAGTGGGTGCCGCCGGTGTCGGTCCAGGTGATCTCGAGCTTCACCCATACCGCGACGCCCATGAACACGGCCGGATCCGCGCCATACCTTAAAGCGAACGACAATTTCGAACCGGTGCAGGCGGCGAGCGTCTTCTACGGCGGCGCCATCACCGATCATATCGGTGCGTTTGCCCAATTCACGTACAACGCACAGCCGTTTGGCCCACCGCTGCCGCACCAGTACTCCTGGGACCTTCTCGACGTGCGCTACGCCAATACGACGAATATTGCCGGCATGCCCGTCGTCTACGGTGTCACCGTGAACAACAATCCGACGGTCCAGGATCCCTGGAACTCGACGCCGGCCTGGGGCTATCCGTTCGTCGCCACCAATCTGGCGAATACGCCGGGCGCCAAGACGCGTATCGATCAGGGCTTCGCTGCACAGGTGCTCGGCGCCGGCGGCTATGCGTTCATCAACGACCAGCTCTATCTCGAACTCGATGGCTACCAGACGCTCCGACCGGGCACGCTCGACTCGCTCGGCATTGCGCCAGGCAATACCACGCCAACCCAATCCATCGCGCCGTATTTCAGGGCCGCCTTTGAACAGCAATGGGGCAAGCACAATTGGGAAATCGGCACCTTCGGGTTGATCTCCGACACTGGCCTGCCCTATGGGGCTCCGGGACCGGGCACCAATCGCTTCACCGACATCGGGGTCGATTCCCAGTACCAGTATCAGGGCGACGGCTACTGGGTCACCGTGCGCGGCACCTATATTCACGAGAAACAGGATCTTGCTGCAAATTTCGCGAATGGTCTCTCCGCCAACCTCACCAACACCCTGAACACGCTCCGCATCAATGCCGCGCTGACTTACGGCACCGACGGAAAGGTCATCGTGACCGGCGGCTACTTCAACACCTGGGGCAGTGCCGACACCATTCTCTACGGAGGAAACAGGACCTTCACTCCGAACAGCGACGGGTTCACCGCCGAGCTCGCCTATCAGTTCTTCGGCAAGAACAACGCCCCGAAGCTGTGGCCGTGGTTCAATACCAGAGTCGGCGTGCAATACATCGCCTACAACAAGTTCAACGGCGCAAAATTCAATTTTGACGGCAATGGAACCAACGCGCGCGACAACAATACGTTGCTGGTCTATCTCTGGACGACGTTCTAGCTGGCGCGTCGTCCAGTTCGGTCGGCTCTTCTCCCTGCACCGGCCGATCGATCGTCCCGGCTCAACGCCGGGACGATCTTTTGCGTTCGTCGACCCGTGCAGTGAAGGATTACGACCGTTGCAGCGTCAGGGTATGATCGAGATCGCGGAAGCCGAGATAGTTGCTGCGAATCCATTCATGCAGCTCGGTCGAGGAATCCTTTTCCTGGCGCAGATAGTCGGTAAACGAGAAATTCGGCCGGTCGATGTAGGTCCTGAGGAAATTGGGCAGCGCCGCCAGACCCAGCATGCGGCCGTGGGTCAGGGCCTCCGGCATTTCCCCACGCACTACATATTCGTTGTCGAGCACGATCAGCTTGGAAGATGGAATTTGCCGCTGCAGCGTGTCAAAGCCGCGGACCGAAACGCGGTCGGGCCCGGCCATGAACAGGATGATGGGAGCGACGTTGCGCCGCGCCGCCTCCTTGAGGTAGCCGATCTCCTCCGTCATCTTGAAGAATTCGTCGAAGGCATGAAAGCCGAGGTCGATCACCTTGGCGATCCCGTCATCGACGATCAAGCGGTCCATCAGCTGCATCTTGCCGTAAGTATTCTCGATCTCGGCGGTCTCGGTGATGTCGGGCAGATAGTCGAGCAGGGATGGCTCTTTGAGATTGATGTCGAACGCTACCACGGTGCCGTTCTTCAGCAGCAGGAATTCGCTCAAAAGACGCGCAAGCAGGGTCTTGCCGGCCTGCGGACGGGGCGAGCAGATGATGTAGACGGGCGTGGCAGCCATCACCCACTATATTAGTTCATACACGCGCCCGTTCCAGCTGCGTTGGCCTTGCGGGCAGGACTATTTTTCTTCGGCAGCGCGCGCGCTTGCTTTGCCCGAGCTCGAACCGGTACCAGAACCGCCGACGATGTCGGTCAGCTTGATGCGGTCGAACTCGCTCCAGACATTGGCGAGCCAGTGGCGGACATAGCCGCGCAGGACGAAGGAATAGTTCGCGGCCTGGTCGAGGGTGCCCTTGTTGGCCACGAACTTGAGGAAGGGAACGGATGCGACTTCGACCTGCTCATAGGCCATCTCGTTGAGCTTGGGGATGGTGAGTTCGGTCGCGTCCTTGATGCGACGGAAATAGGAATTGTAGGTCGACTGGTCCCACTCGAAGAAGCTCGTGTTGTTGATGAAGTTCTTCACCAGGAAGTACTTGGCGCCGCCCATGAAATTCGCGGTTTCCGCGATCTCCTCCAGCGATGCGATCGAGGGGCCCAGAATGTGGAAGACCGCAAACGTGATCTGGCCGTTCTTGGCGGCGTCGAGAAAGCCGATGTCGCGCAGCGCGACCAGCGCCGTCGACAGCAATCCGGCGCGGGCGTCGATCACCGTCACGGAGGGTGAGACGGCGTTCAGCGTATCGAAGATCTTCATCTGGTCCGCCGTCGCCGTCATGTCGACGATTTCGGTGATGTCCGGATGAAAGCGCTTCAGCGTGCCGCGCGGGTATTCGGTGTCGAAGGCTCGGGTGGGAACGTTGTTCGCGCTGAAATAGTCGAGCAATGTACGCGAAACCGTCGTCTTGCCGACTCCGCCCTTGTCAGCCCCCACCACAATCACTGCTGGCTTCGCCATGTATGTCCCTTACGCGCCCCGGCCGCCGCAGCGACGGCTGATTCCTCTCTCTGCTTTGGGCGCGAACATGGCAGAAACAAGGGTGAATTTTAATCACTGGAGAAAAAGCCGATTCAGCTCGCGCGTAGTTACCACAAGCAGAAGGAATGGCGACTTTTTTTTGCACGCCCGCGATGTTCTCGGGGTCGAGCGGCGCAGTGGGCCCCGCCAAGGTAAACCAAGAAAATACGTCAAAACAACGTGCTAGTTAGTTGCGACGCCGCGGACCGGCCGCCGGATCCGACCATGGCCCGCGCGATGCAACTTGCGGGGCGTCTTGCGCGATAGCTGTCCCGTCGCGCGACATGCCCTGAGCCATCCCGTTGGAATCACCGGCTCGACCCCACGGGCCGGATGGCAGTGGTGGCGGTATCGGACTGTCGCCCCCGGCCGCTTTCGGCGAGCTCTCCGGTTCCTTCCCGGTATCCGATGGCAGCTCCAATGGCCCGGGATCATGACCGCCGGCGTATTCGACCAGGGCGCGAACCCTGGTATCTACGGAAGGGTGGGTCGCGAACAGGTCGGCAAAACCCTCGCGCGGATTGTCGACGCACAATTCCATTACCGCCGACGTCGCCCCCGGAAGCTCGCCGCGGCCCTCGATCTTGCGCAGGGCAGAGATCATGGCGTCGGGATTTTTCGTCAGTTCGACCGATCCGGCGTCGGCGAGCAACTCGCGCGAGCGCGATAATGCAAGCTTGACAACCTGCGAGAGCAGCCAGGCAAGCAGGATCAAGACCACTGCGACAATAACGATGATGATGGCGCCACCGCCCGAGCTCTTGCCGTCGCGGTCGGAAGACGAGGACGAAGAGGAGGATGACGAGGACGATGATGACCAGCTGCCCGCGGAATTCCACGACAGATTGGTGAACATCCGGAAGAACAATTCGCCGAAGAAGCCGACGGCGCCGGCGATGATCACCGCCACCACCATCAGCTGTACGTCGCCGTTGCGGATATGGGTGAGTTCATGGCCCAGCACCGACTCGATTTCCCGGTCGTTGAGCGCCTTCAACAGCCCGGTCGTGACGGTGATCGCATATTGGCGCCGGTTCAGCCCGGTGGCGAATGCGTTCAGCGCGTCGCTCTCCATAATTTTCAGCTTAGGCATCGCAATCCCGCGCGAGATGCAGAGATTCTCCAGAAGGTTGTAGAGTCTCGGCTGCTGCTGTCGCGTGACGCTCTCGCCACCGGTCACGGCATCGATCATCGATTGGTGGAAAAAATAGGCAATCACGATCCAGGCCGCGGCCCCTGATGTGGCGTAGGGCAGGGCCTTGATCAGGTCGGTGAACGCCGCAGCCAGATAATAGTCCGCCGAGGCGCCGCCGTTGATCACGACTTCGGCGAGCAAGGCGCCGGCATAGACCAGCACATAGATGAGAAGAAACAGGCCGGCCAGCAGCAACATCGAACGGAACTTGTTCGACGCGATGTGGGTGTAGAGACCGTAGGCGGCCATGATCTGCCTTTGCTAAACCACATCACACCGGGGCGCGCCCGAGATCCGGGCGCGGGTAGAGATTCCGGGTTCGTCGCTTGGCGAGGCCCCGGAATGACAGGGGGAGCAGGGCGTCATGTCGACCATGCCCTCAGAACTTGACGGCTGGCGCGGCCTCGACCTCGGTCCGGCTCGCGCCGAGATCGAAGAACTCCTTGCGGGTGAAGCCGAACATGCCGGCGAACAGGGCCGCCGGCATCTGCTGGATGCCGGTGTTGTATTCCTGGACCGCGTTGTTGAAGAAGCGGCGGCTCGCCGCGATCTTGTTCTCGAGATCGGACAGTTCGTTCGCCAGTTGCTGGAAATTCGCGTTGGCCTTGAGGTCGGGATAGGCTTCCGACAGCGCGATCAGCCGGCCCAGCGCGCCCGAGAGCTGATTCTCCGCCGCAGCCACTTGACCCGGCCCTTGCGCCGACATCGCGGCGCCACGGGCCTTGATCACCTCGTCCAGCGTGCCGCGCTCGTGCGCGGCATAGCCCTTTACGGTCTCGACCAGGTTGGGAACGAGGTCGTGGCGCTGCTTGAGTTGCACGTCGATGTCGGCGAAGGCCTGGCCGGCGCGCTGGCTGAGCGCGACCAGGCGGTTATAGGCGCCGAAGGCGAACAGGACGACAATGACGATGATGCCGAGAACGATCCAGCCGGATGACATGGAAAACTCCTGATGGGCGACGAATGCCGCGCAGCCAGGATGATAGCGCGCGTCAGCGACCCCAGATATGGGGGCTGCCCGGATTGGTCGCCAACCTCAACACCTAAGTTCAATGGGCGGACGGGTCCACCGCGTGCAAAAGGCCTTCCAGGATTGGCTGCCGCATGATTTTCAGGCGAAACCTGCATGCCGTATCATGCGGCAGTTGATGGCCGGCCGATTGCGGCCGGCGCGCGCTTTACGGCGTTGCGAGGTGCCACGCGCCGTTCAGGAAGCCATCGCCGGTGATGTCGCCGGCCTTGGTGTCCTTCTTGAAAGCGTAGAGCGGTTTGCCCTTGTAGGCCCACATCTTCTTGCCGTCGTCGCGGACCACGATGGTCATGCTGCCTTCCGGCTTGGCGTCGTCGCTTGCCAGCAACGGCGGCCAGTTCTCGGCGCAGGGCCCGTTGCACATCGACTTGCCGCCGGAATCCTTGTCGAAGGTATAGAGCGTCATACCCTTGGCGTCGACGAACGTCTTGCCCTTCGGCGTATCGGCCGTCTTCAGCGTCTGAGCCGAGGCGGCAAACGAGGCGAGACTCAAACCTAAAGTCAAAACCGCTGTTGCGGCAAATGTCCTGAACATTGCAGCTCTTCTCCCGATGGATTTTCTTAGGGACGCGATTGCGTCAATCAGACAAACGCTGCGCGGGAGAAATTATTCCACGGTACCCGCTCGATTACTTCGCGCGGTCTCGTTGATTTTTTGGTCCGTATCGGGAAGTTCTGTGGATTTAAGTTGTTAATGCCGCGGTTCGTCTTGCGATCACTGTGCAGGCTTGTGTCGGTGTGCATCCGCTCCGCTCACCGAGTCGTGCCTCACTGCGGTCGCGCAATATGCCAGTGGCTCTCCGGATCGTAGCCATCGGCCGCGCCGGGGGCGTGGTCTGCGTGCGACGTATAGAGCGGGCGATGGCGGTAGGCCCACATCTTGCTACCGTCGCTGCGCGTGATCACAGTGAAATCGCCCCTGGGCTCGGCGTTGTCGGGCGCAGCGACCGGAATCCATCGCTCGGCGCATTTGCCGTCGCAGGTCGATTTGGTGCCGCTGTCGTCGCGATCAAAATAATACAGCGTCATACCCTTGGGATCGAGCAGCATCAGGCCTTTCTTGGTCGCGGCGATGCGCGGCATGGTCGCGCCATCGTCCTTGGCCGGCGGCGGTGGAGCGGACGACTCGTGCGCGTTCGCCCGCGCGTTCTCGGCCGCGACCAGCATGGCCGCAGCGATCACCGTGGTCCTGAACATCCTGTATCCTGTGGCCATGCACGCACCGATTGCCGAATTGCGACCGAGGGTAGCAGCCGTACGTTAGTGCTTGGTTTCCGCAAGACCGGGACAATTGTCGACAAAATACGACGGAGCATTAACCATGCCGCTGGGCCGCGCTGCGCCGGCCACCCAGGCGGAGGCAGCTAGGTACCTCTGCGTGACGTGTCGTCTTCAGGACTGACGTAGATTGCGCCTGCATAGATATCAAGCCTCGGTATCCCCGTCGAAGCCGACAACCGGGACGCAACGCGCGTGGCTTCGTTGAGCGTCGAATTCGCTATCGGAATAGCGTGCCGCCTTCCATCCTTGGACTTTACATAGACGCTGTATGAGAGATGACCATCGGTATCGTATTCGAAAGTGCCGAGCGCACTGCATTCGTCGAGTGAACAATCCACGGTGATTCTTGTCCGACGATCGAAGGAGTACCGGTAGACTCTGAGCCTTCGCGCCGTCAGATCGATTTCGGCGATCCATTGGCGAGGTCCATGTAGGAATGCCCCATAGGCAATAAGGACCAACAAGAATGCGAGCGGGATGATCGTACTTGCCGAGGCCGAACCGCTTATGAGGGCAACCGCGGAGATCGCGGCAAAGATGATGACGCCGAGAAAACCGGCTGATTCAATTTTCGGTTTGCCTGAGTCAAATATCAGCTTCTGGCTGGATCGCCCGATGCCGGGATTGCTTTCAACCATGATGGCGAAATCCGATCAAGAGCGTGATTATTTCGGTCGGCCGACGACGTCCGAGCATAGCGGTCACGGTCACGACCTTCAAAGGTTGCTTGTCGTGTTTCCGTCGGCGGTTTCGCCCCAGCGTCGCTTGCGCGCGTCGTTGTAGGCGCTCTTGTCGCGTCGCGGAGCTGTTGCGAATGCAAGTCCCTCGGGCGTGCATAGCTTTGTGATCACTTCGACCTTTGTCACGGCGGGCGGCGCGAGAATACGGGGTGGACGATATGTGACCGGCGCCCGCGTCAGCGCGACATAAGCGAACTTCTCGTCCTCGAACGGCAGTTCAGCGTCCTTGATTTGCTTGTGCGCGCGCGAACGGGGCAGGCGTTGCGCGAAATGGCACCAGTCAGGTGGCGTCAGCGGACAGTCTCGGTCATGTGGACAGGGTGCCGCGACATGCGCACCTTGCGCGATCAATTGTGTACGCAGCGCGATGATCCGCTCATAGCCCTTCGGAGTGCCGGGCTCGACGATCAACAGCGTATCGCGGGCCTTGTCCCATGCCGCCGCGCCGAGTTCGGTTCGCTCGCGCTCGCCGAGTTCTCCGATCATGTAGCTGGCGATCACCAGGTCGGCCGGCTCCGCCGCGGCAAGGAGCGCACGGGCGTCGCCTTTGCGATAGTCGGGATCATCGAGCCGGAAACCGCCGCGCATCAGATCGAGCGCCAGCGTGCGCAGGGTGTCGTTGTCGTCGAGCAGTACGAAGGACCTGAGCGAGGAAAACGCCTCCGCCGCGGCCCAGCTTGCAGTCCCCGGTCCCGCGCCGATATCAAGCAGGGATTGGGGTGCGAAGTCCGGCCTGACCTCGCAAAGCGCGTTCAGGGCGGCGGTGATCGCGGCATAGGTCGCGGGCATCCGCGCCAGTGCGTAGGCTAGGGCATCAATGTCGGACCGAATGCCGTCCGAGCCGCCGCCGTCGCGATAGATTTGCGAGATCCGCGCCGCGCGCTGCGCGGCGTCATGGCGGGACAGTCCTTCGAGTCGGCTGGATAGCGCAGCCTGCAGTTCGGCGGGGAGCGAAGGAGGGATCATGGGTCGGTCGTCATGCCCCGCCACCGGGTCCGGCCGGCCCGATGACAGGCTCCGGCCGGGTATCCTGTATTCCGTGAAGGTCGTGCGTCACGCGGACGGCGCGGCGTCCTGGATCATCCGCTTTCGCGGATGATGACGTCAACAATTGTCGTTGCGGCCTGAGCTCACGCAACGATCTGGTCGAGAATCTTGACGGCCTCCTCGAGCGCGACAGAGACCAGTTGCGAGACGCCGCGTTCGGCCATGGTGACGCCGAACAGCCGGTTCATCCGCGCCATCGTGATCGGGTTGTGCGTGATGATGATGAAGCGGGTTTCCGTGGTCGAGGTCATCTCGTGCAGCAGGTTGCAGAAGCGTTCGACGTTGTGGTCGTCGAGCGGCGCGTCGACCTCGTCCAGCACGCAGATCGGCGACGGGTTGGTCAGGAACACCGCAAAGATCAGCGCCATCGCGGTCAGCGCCTGCTCGCCGCCGGAGAGCAGCGACAGCGTCTGCGGCTTCTTGCCCGGCGGCTTGGCGATGATCTCGAGGCCGGCCTCGAGCGGATCGTCGCTTTCGATCAGGTGCAGCGCGGCCTCGCCGCCGCCGAACAGCTCCACGAACAGGCGCTTGAAATGACCGTTGACGGTCTCGAACGAGGCCAGCAGCCGCTCGCGCGCCTCGCGGTTGAGGCTCTGGATGCCCTGACGCAAACGCTTGATGGCTTCGACGAGATCGTCGCGCTCGGTGGTGAGCGCGGTGTGCTGGGCTTCGACCTCGCGCAATTCCTCCTCGGCGCGCAGATTGACCGCGCCGAGCCGCTCGCGATCACGGCGCAGCTTTTCGAGATTTTCCTCGATCTCGTTCACCGGCGGCAGTTCGGTGCCCGGTTCGATCTCGGCAAGACCAGCCACCGCGTGCGGCTCGACCTCGAGCATGTCGTGGATTTCGCGCTCGATATCGGCGAGCCGGCGGCGGGCGCCCTCGGACCGCTCTTCGGCGCGGGCGGTGGCCTCGCGGGCATTCGAGAGGGCTTCCAGCGAGACCTTGGCGGAGCGGTCGGTTTCCGCCATCGCGTTTTCGGCTGATGCCAGCGCGTCAGCGGCAACGCGCCGGTCGTTCGCAGCGAATTCGATCTCGCTGATCAGCGCAATGCGCTTCTCGGCGAACACCTCCGGCGCGTTCTGAAGTTCCTCGCGCTCGGCGGTGAGTTCGGCGACGCGGGCCTCGATGGTCCCGACCTGCGAGGCCGCGCTCTCGGCGCGGTTGCGCCATTCGTTGCGCTCGGCGGTGATCGCCTGCACGCGGCGGTCGGCGAGTTCGGCCTCACGCGCCAGCGCCTGCGCCTCGGCTCGCACCTGGGCTGCGAGGCGGCGATGGCCCTCGATGTCGCTCCGCACTGTGGCAAGCTTGGCTTCGGTCTCGACCGAGGCCGGCATCTCATTGAGCGCGGCGATGGCGTTCTCATGGGCGGCAAAGGCCTCGGCGCAATCGGCGCTGACGCGGCTATGGGCCTCCGACAGTGCCGAGATTCGTCCGGCGTGACGGTTGATCTCGCGCTCGGTGGTGGCATGGCGCTCGCGCGCGGCATCGGCCTCGCGCTGGGCAGCGCGCCAAGCCTCGCGCGCGGCGCTCTCGCCGCTTGCAGCCGCTTTCAGCTCGCTCTCCGCGTATTCGAGCGCCTGGCGCTTGGTTGCGGCATCGATGCGAGCCTGCTCCAGCTCGTTTTCGATGTCGACGAGGCGCGCCCGTTCGGCCAACCGCCGCGCCGCGCCGGTCGGGGCGTGCGCGGCGGTGACAAACCCGTCCCAGCGCCACACATCGCCCTCCGGCGAAACCAGCCGCTGGCCGGTCTTCAGTTGCGACACCAACTCGGCGCCGCGTTCCTTTGGCACCACGCCGATCTGCGCCAGCCGGCGCGCCAGTTCCGCGGGCGCCTGGACATGGGCCGCGAGCGGCTCGACTCCCTCAGGCAGAGCAGGATCGTCGCTGCTTGCGTCCACACTGGTCCAGCGCATCGGCGCCGACGGATCAATCGGGGCATCGAGATCATCGCCGAGTGCGGCGCCAAGCGCCTTCTCATAGCCCTTGGCGACGGTGACGCCATCGATGATCGGCGGCCAGAGATTCTTGGTTTCGCCGTTGACGAGCTTGGCGATGGTGCGCGCCTCGGTCTCGAGCCGCTGCACCCGCTTGTCGGCCTCGGCCAGCGGCGCGCGGGACGCTTCGAGCCGCGCGCGCGCGTCGACATGCGCGGCTTCGCTCGCGTGCGCCGCAGCTTCGGATTGTGCGAGGTATTGCTGCGCGGTTTCCATCGTCTCGGCCAACGCGGCGAGATCACCGAGCGCCTCGGTCTCCTGGGCGTGCTTCTGCTGCTCGGTCTGGACGTTGAGGATGTCCTGGTTGAGCCGTGCCAGCCGGTCGCGATGGCTGCGAACGCTGGCCTCGAGCTGGTTGCGCTTGGCCGTCATGTCGGCGAGCGCCGTGGTGAGCTCGGCGAACATGCGTTCCGCGCCAGCCAGGGTCGCCTCCGCATCCGCCACGCGCTCGTCGACGCCGCTGCGCTTTTCGACGCGGGACCTGATCTCTTCCTTCAACTCGGCATCTTCGGTGTCGAGACGCAACAGCGCGACCTGCGCATCCGCCGTCTGCTGCTGCTCGCGCACGATGTCGGCGGAGAATTGCGTCAGGCGACGGTCGAGTTCGCTGACACGTTCCTTGGCGCGCTGCTCCTCGCGGTCCAGCATCTCGCGCGCACTGGTGAGCCGCTGCAGGCCTGCGGCCGCACGGGCCTCGGCGTCGCGCAGCGCCGGCAGTTCGGCGGCGCGGATCGCCTGGATGCGGGCGGCTTCCGCCTGTTCGCGGGTGCGCTCGGCCATCTCGCGGACGTTGAGCTCGTGGACGCGGGATGCTTCCGCGACATCGGTGTGGGCTTGCGTCCATCGCAGGTGGAACAGGGTCGCTTCCGCCTTGCGCACCTTGGCTGCGACTTCACGGAATCGGATTGCCTGTCGCGCCTGCTTCTTCAGGCCGTCGATCTGCCCCGACAGCTGTCCAATCACGTCCTCGACGCGGACGAGGTTGGTTTCGGCGGCCTTCAGCCGCAATTCCGCCTCGTGGCGGCGGGCGTGCAATCCGGCGACGCCGGCGGCGTCTTCCAGGACGCGGCGGCGCTGTTCCGGCTTGGCCTGGATGATCTCGCCGATCTTGCCCTGGTGGACCAGCGCCGGCGACCGCGCGCCGGTGGCGGCGTCGGCGAACAAAAGCTGCACGTCGCGGGCGCGCACGTCACGGCCGTTGATGCGGTAGACGGAACCCGCCTCGCGCTCGATCCGGCGCGAAATCTCCAGGGTCTCCCGATCGTTGACCGCCGCGGGCGCGGTGCGATCGGAATTGTCGATCGTCATCACCACTTCGGCATGGTTGCGCGCCGGACGGTTGCCGGAACCGGCGAAGATCACGGCATCCATGTCGGCGGCGCGCAACGATTTGTGCGAGGTTTCGCCCATCGCCCAGCGCAGCGCTTCGACCAGATTGGATTTGCCGCAACCGTTCGGCCCGACCACGCCGGTCAGGCCGGGTTCAATCACGAAGTCGGTGGGCTCGACGAACGACTTGAAACCGTGGAGGCGAAGACGCGTGAGTTTCATAGACCAGCATTCTCTGTTGGCAGGGCGCGAATCTCCCTGCCGCGACAATACCATGGAAGGCAATGTCGGTGTGTGGGGCGAGTCGCTTCGTGCGGCTCCGGAGGCGAGGGACAATGGCGAGCCGGCTGGCCGAGGGCAACCGGGCGGGGAAGCTTTTCCCAAGGCTTTTGTAAGGCTTATGCCGCCTGCCGTCGCGCGGCATGGCGGCGGAGCAAGAAATCAGCTCTTCAAGAGCGGCTTGATCTTCTTCTCAAGTTCCTCGAACGACGGCACGCCCTCGACCATCTCGCCGTTGATGAAGAAGGTCGGCGTTCCCGGAATCTTCAGCACCTCGACGGCAAACTTCCGGTTGGCCGTGAGCTTGTCGAGCAGGGCCTGATCCCTGAGGCAGGTCTCGATTGCCTGCTGGCTGAGACCGGCCTGTTTGCCGACCCGGATCAGGGTTTCCGTGGTCTTTTCCAGTAGCGCGTCCTGCTGCCTGAAAAGCAGGTCGATGATGGCGAAGTACTTGCCGCAGTCGTCCTTGGCGATGCTGCGCGCCAACATCGCCCCCGCCGCATCCTTGATGTCGCGTGGAAATTCGCGGAACACGTAGCGTATCTTGCCGGTGTCGACATAGGCCGACTTGATCTTGGGAAACACCTCCTTGTTGAAGTATGCGCAATGCGGACACGTCAACGAGGCGTATTCGACGACCGTCACCGCCGCACCCGCGGGGCCGAGCATCATGTCGGGCAGCGCGAGCGGCTTGGCGACGTCGGCGGCGCTCTGCGCCGCCGCGTCCGCAATCAGCCGCAGACCTGAGAGTTTGCCCAAAGCGAGAAGCCCGCTCAGCGAGAGGGCGGTGGTGACGGCGCGGCGCGCGATGATCAACGGCTTGCTCCCGTTTCGGGCGGAAAATGATCGCTGCGACGAGGTCGATCAGCTCTTCAGGAGCGGCTTGATCTTCTTTTCGAAATCCTCGAAGGAGGTCTCGCCCTTGATCTTCTCACCATTGATGAAGAACGTCGGCGTCGAGTCGACCTTCAGCACCTCACTGGCGTATTTCTGGTCGGCGGCGATCTTGTCGAGCAGCGACTGATCCTTCAGGCAAGTCTCGACCTGCTGCTGGGTAAGGCCGGCCTGCTTGCCAATCCGGGTCAGCGTCTCGGTGGTGTTCTTCGTCACCCAGTCGTTCTGCTGCCGGAACAGCATGTCGGTGACGGCGAAGTATTTCGGCGCATCGCCGTTGGCGATGCAGCGCGACAGCATCGAGCCGGCGGCGGCCTTGATGTCGAGCGGGAACTCGCGGAAAATGTAGCGCACCTTGCCGCTGTCGATATAGGCCGACTTGATCTTCGGGAACACCTGCTCGTTGAACGCCGCGCAATGCGGGCAGGTCATCGAGGCGAATTCCGTGATCGTCACCGCCGCGTCGGCGGGGCCGAGGGCCATGTCCGGCAGCGAAACCGGCTTGGCCACGTCGGGCGCGCTCTGGGCGAACGCGTCAGCGATCAGCCCGAGCTTCGAAAAGCCGGTCAACGCGGCTAAACCGGTCAACGAAACAAGCGCGGTAAAGGCGCGGCGGGTGATGATCAAAGCGGGCTCCCGGATTGGCGCGTTCGGAAGGTGGCACTAGCTTGAAATGGCGATTGTGGCAATGGCAGGTCGCAATTCCGTGCGACTCAATTTCGCTTGATCGCGGCGCCAAGCCGCGCCAGCGCGTCCCGCAATTGTTCATCTTCCACCGCCGAGAGGGTTTCAGCGATCGCCGCCACGGATTTCGGGTCGGGCGGAGGCGGAGGCGCGGGGCGATTTCGCCGCGCCAGCGGGGCCTGGCGCAGCGCCAGGCGGCCGACCGCGCTCCAGCCGAAGAAGCGGTTGACGCGCGCGAGGATCGCATCGGAGGCGTGCTGGATCTCCAGTGCCATCGGCCCCTCGACCCGCAACACCAGCGTGGCCGGCTCCTGGGCCTGTCCCTCGACCGGCCGCGGCCATTGCATTTTCAAGGGCTCGCAATGCTTGGCGATGTCGGACCCTGCAATGTCGGCCCAGCGCGTCACCAGTTCGCGTGCCGCAAAGCCCTGCTTGGCATAGGCGTCGGAAAACACGTCGCTGAGCAGGACAGACAACGGCTTGGCGCGAGTCGGGCCGGGCTTGGACATGGGATTCCTATAGCACCATTGCGGAGCGGTCGCAGCCTATGTCATGCCGCGCGCGGTCGGATGGCCTTCAAGTCGCGGTCGATCTCACGCCGCCGCTGCATCAGGTCGTAGTCCATCTGCAACCCGAGGAAGAAGCCCTCCGACACACCGAAATAGCGCGCCAGCCGAAGATCGGTGTCGGCGGTAATATCTCGCTTGCCGAGCACGATTTCGTTGATACGACGCGGCGCGACATGAACAGCGCGAGCCAGGCTGTTCTGGCTGAGGCCCATTGGCCTCAGGAACTCTTCAAGCAGGATTTCTCCCGGATGTGGATTCTGAAGCAGCCCGCTTCTAGACGTGGTAGTCGACGATTTCGACATGCGACGGTCCTCCTTCATTCCAGACGAAACATATCCGCCACTGATCGTTGATTCGTATCGAGTATTGTCCTTGCCGATCGGCCTTGAGCGCCTCAAGGCGGTTGCCAGGTGGCACACGAAGATCGCCAAGCATGCGGGCCTGATTCAAAAGACGAAGCTTCCTCAACGCGACATTTTGAATGTCCGCCGGCAGTTTTCGACTCCGGCGCCCGGACCAGACCAATTCTGCCTCAGGATCGGCGAAGCCTTGAATCATGACCGACTATAACGCAACACGTTATAGTCGGCAATCTCTAGCCATTTTCCGATTTCGATCTTAAGAAGGAACGTGTCCTCTTTGCGAGCAATCAGGCAAACGAAGCAAGCCGGTCGCCAAGGCGCCGCCGACCGCGCCCGGCTTCTGCTCGATTGGTACGACCGCCATCGCCGCCGGCTGCCCTGGCGCGCTTTGCCCGGCGAGCGCGCGGATGCCTACCGCGTGTGGCTTTCGGAAATCATGCTGCAGCAGACCACCGTGAAGGCGGTGGGGCCCTACTTCGAAAAGTTTCTGGCGCGCTGGCCCGATGTCGGCGCGCTGGCGGGCGCCGCGCTCGACGACGTGCTGCGGATGTGGGCCGGGCTCGGCTACTATTCGCGGGCGCGTAATCTCCATGCCTGCGCGGTTGCGGTGGTGCGCGACCATGGCGGCGCGTTTCCCGACACCGAGGAGCGATTGCGGCGGCTACCGGGCATAGGACCCTATACCGCGGCCGCAATCGCGGCGATCGCATTCGACCGCCGCACCATGCCGGTCGACGGCAATATCGAGCGCGTGACCGCTCGGCTGTTCGCCGTCGAGGATCCGTTGCCACGGGCAAAGCCGAAGATTGCGCAACTGGCGGCGACGCTGCTCGGCGACGAGCCATTTCGCGCCGGCGACGAGGAGCCTCGCGCTGGCGACGAGATCTCTCGCGCCGGCGATAGCGCGCAGGCGCTGATGGACTTGGGGGCATCGATCTGCACCCCGAAAAAGCCAGCCTGTGCGCTTTGTCCGTTGAACGAAGACTGCGCGGCCCTGGCGCTGGGGGCGCAGGAAACGTTTCCCCGCAAGGCGCCGAAGAGGGCAGGGGCGTTGCGCCGGGGCGCGGCCTTCGTGATCACGCGCGGCGATGAACTCCTGGTCCGCACCCGACCGGAAAAAGGGCTGCTCGGCGCCATGACCGAAGTGCCGGGCTCGCTTTGGCTTGCTGCTCAAGAGGACAACGCGGCGCGTGCGCAGGCGCCCGCCTTCAAGGGGGTGCGTTGGCATCGCAAGGCCGGTGTCGTCACCCATGTCTTCACGCATTTCCCGCTTAAGCTTGTGGTCTACACCGCGCGCATCGCCGCGCGGACCCGCGCCCCGGCCGGCATGCGCTGGGTGCCGATTGCGACCTTGCAGGACGAGGCGCTGCCTAACGTGATGCGCAAGGTGATCGCGCATGGGCTCGGTCTCTAGCTGCTGACACCATGCTGTCAGCAGGCTTGCGCTACGACGGGCGCCAAACCGAGGTTCCCATGATCGCAACCGCGCTCGATCGTCTCGCCCCGCCGCCATCGTCGAAACTGCTCGGATGGCGCCTGCTCGACGCGCGTCCGCGTGAGGGCTGGATCCGGATCGGCTTCGACGGCAAGGCGGAGTTTTGCAATCCCGCCGGTTTTATCCAGGGCGGCATTCTTTCCGCCATGCTCGACGACACCATGGGGCCCGCCGTGTTTGCCATGACCGAAGGCAGGCTCTACACGGCCACAATCTCCTTGACCGTCAATTTTCTGGCGCCGGCCAAGCCCGGTCCCATCGTCGGCGAAGCCGAGGTCACGCAACTCGGCAAGACCATCGCCTTTGTTGCAGCCAGGTTGGTGGCCGAGGACGGCAGCTTGCTGGCGACAGCGAGTGCGAACGCGCGATTGGTCGAGACGGCGAGGGCCATCCGATAGAGCTGAGCCTCCGTCCGCAGACAAGCCATTTGGGATGGACGCCGGTACGGCGTGCCGCTAACGTCCAGCCATCCCATGAGGCCCAAAATGTTCAAGCTCTACTACGCCCCCGGCACTTGCGCGCTTGCCTCTCATATCGCGCTCGAGGAGGCCGGCGCCGCCTACACGACCGAACGGCTCGATTTCAAGGCCAATCAGCAGAACAGCCCCGAATATCTCGCAATCAATCCGAAGGGGCGGGTGCCCTCGCTGGTGACCGACCGCGGCATTCTCACCGAGACGCCGGCAATGCTCGCGTTTATCGCGCAGAGCTTCCCGCAGGCGAAGCTCGCGCCGCTCGACGACGCTTTCGCGTTCGCCCAAGTGCAGGCCTTCAACAGCTATTTGTGCTCGACCGTGCATGTTGCGCATGCCCACAAGCTGCGCGGCGCGCGCTGGGCCACCGAGGATTCATCCTTCGCCGATATGAAACGCAAAGTGCCGCAGACCGTCGGCGCGTGCTTTGCGCTGATCGAGCGCGGCATGCTCAGGGGACCGTGGGTGATGGGCGAGCAGTACACGATCTGCGATCCCTATCTTTACACGATCGCGCTCTGGCTCGAAGGGGACAGCGTCGATCTTGCCGCCTTGCCGAAGGTCGCCGATCATCGCAAGCGGATGGCGGAGCGGCCGGCGGTGCGCAAGGCGCTGGCCGCGGAGCAGGGCTAGGCGGAGGCCCGCCGCTTCGCCGATTCCTTCTCGCGTCCGAACTGATTGGTTTCACCGAATCGATCGACCAGTCCGCGATGGCGCGCTGGCAATTGAGCGCGTCGCTGGCCCCCCCGAGCAGGGCCTGATGCGTCTGGCAATTTGCGTGAGTTTGCCATCATGCCGCTGATTTGCCCGACGTGTCAAATGGAGTCGCGGGAGTGACGGATCGATCATCCCGCTACTTTGCATGGGGTTGTTTTCGATATTTTTGTGGGTTGTCGCCTGGCGAGCGAAGCGCCGGTCCGCCCTCGCCCTGCGGGCTTCGGCGAGACAGTCTTCGCTCGCTCCGCCCGGCAGGAGATCCCGGGTTCGCGCCAACCCGCGCCCTGGAATGACTCCAGCAAATCGATCAAGCGGCCCTTGTCTTCAGATGGCCGAACATGATGTGGCGCGCCTCGTCGTCCATATCGGTCTTGAAGCTGAACTTGTCCTTCAGCGCGATCGCGCGCGCCGCCGCGGGCCTGGCCGAGATCTCGTCGACCAGCCGCTTGACGTTGCCATATTTGGCGTAGGCCGCTTCGCCCAGCACGAACGGCGCCATGCGCGCCCAGCCCCAGAACGCCATGTCCGCGATGGTGTAGACGTCGCCCACCATGTAGCGGCTGTTGGCGAGATGATCGTCGAGGATCTTGTAGTGGCGGTTCGCCTCGAACTGGTAGCGGTTGTGCGCGTAGTCCAGGTCCTTCGGCGCGAAATGCTTGAAATGCACCGCCTGTCCCGAATAGGGACCGAGGCCGGTCGCGACAAACATCAGCCACGACAACAATTGTGCGCGATTGGCCGGCGTGTTGGCGGGCAGGAACTTGCCGGTCTTCTCGGCGAGGTAGAGCAGGACGGCGTTGCTGTCGAACACGAACACGCCGTCATCGTCGATCGCCGGCACCTTGCCGTTCGGGTTCACCTTGAGAAATTCGGGCTTGAACTGCTCGCCCTTGCGGGTGTCGACCGCGACCGGCTCGTAAGGCAGGCCGGACTCCTCCAGAAACAGCGCGACCTTGTTGGGGTTTGGCGCGCCATTGAAATAGAATTTGAGCATCAAGATCTCCCTGGACGTTCGTCGCCGGCAAAGGCCGGGGCGCGGCTTCACTGCCGTGCGCGGAGATTTCCATGCCCAAATTTTGCGAAAAAGCACAAGCGACGAGTTCGTGAATGGGACGCGCTGGTTGTTGCGTCGATGATCAGAGGTAGAAGGCGCCGAACAAACCCGCGCCGATCAATCCCACACCTGTCACCGTTATGACGGTCGCGAAACGATTGCCCGAACGCAAATTCGACGCGTGGACAGCCCGCTCCGGTCGATGCGCGTAGCCTTGGACGATAATCTGTCGATTGAAATCGCTGTTCGTGTGCAACCCTTCGGCCAGACCAACGCAGACCAGCAGCAGGCCGACCAAGCCAAGCCCGGCAAACCCCAGGAAGGCAAACATCAACATCGGAAGCATGCCGAGAAAGAAGATCGGCAACAGCGGTATCAACAGCAACATCTCAGATTGTCTTCGCATCGGGCGACCAATCCGGACAGCGGACAGGCGCCCATATTAGTCCCCGCCATCGCAAGGAAGCAAGCCGAAAGCGCGAAAGCGCGGTATCGGCGCCTGCCGTCAGGCCACCGCCATGCCGGCCCGGATTTCGGCGCGCAGCTCGTCGATCAGCTTCAAGCCGCCCTTGGTCTCGACATGCCAGAAGGTCCAGCCGTTGCAGGCTTCGGCGCCTTGCGCGACCGCGCCGATGCGGTGGATCGAGCCGACCTTGTCGCCGAGCATGATGGCGCCGTCGGCGCGCACCAGCGCGCCGTGCCGCTTCTTGGCGTCCACGAGTTTCGTGCCGGGCAGGATCATGCCGCGCTCGATCAGTTCGGAGAACGCCACGCGCGGGGCGTCGCGCGCGGTCATGAACGGCGCAAGCGTCGCCTCCGGCAGCGGCTCGATCGCGGCGATCCGTGCCTCGGCGGCTTTCGCGTAGACCGGATCGCGCTCGAAGCCGATATAGCTGCGTCCCAGTCGTCTTGCGACCGCGCCGGTGGTGCCGGTGCCGTTGAAGGGATCGATCACGAGATCTCCGGGCTTCGACGACGACAGCAGCACGCGCGCCAGCAACCCCTCGGGTTTCTGCGTCGGATGCACTTTGCGTCCGTCCTTGTCCTTCAAGCGCTCCTCGCCGGTGCATAGCGGGATCAACCAGTCGGAACGCGCCTGAACGTCCTCGTTGGCGGCCTTCAGGGCCTCGTAGTTGAAGGTATAGCCCTTGGTGTTCTCGTCGCGCGCCGCCCAGATCATGGTCTCATGCGCGTTGGTGAAGCGGCGGCCGCGGAAATTCGGCATCGGGTTGGTCTTGCGCCAGACGATGTCGTTGAGGATCCAGAAGCCGAGGTCCTGCATGACGGCGCCGACGCGGAAAATGTTGTGGTAGGAGCCGATCACCCACAACGTCGCTGACGGTTTCATCAGGCGGCGGCAGGCGAGCAGCCAGGCGCGGGTGAAATCGTCGTAGGCTGCAAACGATGAAAACTTGTCCCAGTCGTCGTTGACGGCATCGACATGGGATTCGTCGGGCCGTTTCAGGTCGCCCTTGAGCTGCAGATTATAGGGAGGATCGGCGAACACCAGATCGACGGAAGCCGGCGGCAGTTTCGACATCTCGGCGACGCAGTCGCCAACAATGATGCGGGCGCTTGACGGGGATTCCAATTTAGTGCGGGGCGCCTTTGCAGACGCCCCGCGACGCGACACAACCATGACTCAATGACTCTGACTCAGGCGACGCTGTCGGCGACGCGGGACTAAACAACCGACTGCGGCTACATTGACCGCGCAAAGTAAAAATGGACTTAATCGGAAAATCTTTCACACCACGGCAGTTGCAGAATTTTTCGACCGCGATGTGCTTTGCGAGGAATTTGAACGTGTTGGCGCTGCTATGCTGCGATTAAGGCGTCGAATTTCTTTTTTTTGGCGTTCGCACGAGCCAACGGCATGCAAGTCAAATAGGCGGCACTAGGCAAATTTTGCCGGGCGGGTTATTGATTAACGCGATGGACATTTTACGTTTGAGCTGCGTTGGGTGTCGACGATCGCACCATCCGCACGAGCTAGCTCCCACGAGAGCGACCGTCCGCAAACGTCCATGAGAAAGGCCGGCCATGCGTTACGATGATTTCCGCCGCAGCGACGACGTCGAAGACCGTCGCGGCGACGACGGTGGCGGAGCGATGGGCGGCGGCGGCATCGGCCTGCCGATGGGCGGCGGCGGGCTCGGGATCGGCACCGTTATCGTGCTCGGCCTGATCGGCTACGCTTTCGGAATCGACCCCCGCATTCTGATCGGCGGCGCCGAAATTCTCACCGGCGGCGGCAGCGCGCCGACTTATCAAACCGATCGCCGCTCCGCACCGGCCAAGACCGGCGCGCCGACTGACGAGATGGGCAGCATGATCTCGGGCATTCTGGGCGAGATCGACGATCGCTGGAGCGAGATCTTCCAGGCCAATGGGCAATCCTATACCGGCCCGAAGATCGTGCTGTTCCGCAACGCCACCAATGGCGGGCGCTGCGGTATGGCACAGTCGGCGATGGGGCCGTTCTATTGTCCGCCGGACCGGCAGATTTTTCTCGATACCAGCTTTTTCCGCGAGGTCGAGACCCGGTTCCACGGCTGCTCGGGGAATGCCTGCAAATTCACCGCGGCCTATATCATCGCCCACGAGGCGGGACATCACATCCAGAACCTGCTCGGCATCATTCCGCGCGTGACGCGGCTGCAGCAGCAGGCCGGCAGCAAGGCGCAATCCAATGCGCTGCAGGTCAAGGTCGAACTGCAGGCCGATTGCCTGTCGGGGGTCTGGACCAATCGCGAGGAGAAGAAGCGTCCGGGCTTCCTGGAGGCGGGCGACATCGATGCTGCGCTGACCACGGCCTCAGCGATCGGCGATGACACCTTGCAACGGCAGGCGACGGGACGCGTGGTGCCTGATTCCTTCACCCATGGCTCGGCGGCGCAGCGCAAGCAATGGTTCACGACCGGCTATCAGCAGGGCACCGTGAAGGCCTGCGACACCTTCGGCGCGGGGACGCAATAGCGGCCGAATAGGCATTGACCGTCGTGGTCGGGCTTGACCACGTGGATGCCCGGCACAAGGCCGGGCATGACGAAAAGAGGCGGGCATGACCTCCATCGACGAATCCAAGAACTTCATCCCGCTCAACATCGCGGTGCTGACGATTTCCGATACGCGCTCGGCGGTTGACGACAAATCCGGCGCCACGCTGGTGGACCGGCTCGCCGCGGCCGGCCACAAGCTCGCTGCGCGCGAGATCACAACCGACGATGTGGAGGCAATCCGCGGCGTGGTAAAGACATGGATCGCTGATCCGGGCGTCGACGTCATCATCACCACCGGCGGTACCGGCTTTACCGGTCGCGACGTGACGCCGGAGGCAATCGAGCCGCTGTTCGAAAAGCGCATGGACGGTTTCTCCATCGCCTTTCACATGCTGAGCCACGCCAAGATCGGCACCTCGACGATCCAGAGCCGGGCCACCGCAGGCGTTGCCGGCGCAACCTACATCTTCTGCCTGCCGGGATCGCCGGGCGCCTGCCGCGACGCCTGGGACGGCATCCTCGCCGCCCAGCTCGACTACCGAACGCGGCCCTGCAACTTCGTCGAGATCATGCCGCGGCTCGACGAGCATTTGCGGCGGCCGAAGGCGAAGGGGGCGTCGGTTTAGCCCTTGAAGACAATCCCGCCATTCAAGCTGATTCCGGAACCTCAAGATGAGGAGGCGAGGAATTTAGCCAAGTTCAAGTGGGCCGGGAAAGAGATTGGGACGCGTCATCGGCTCGGAGGTCAGCCGGAATTTCTTCAGGACAATGCATGGCCCGAGTGTCTGCTCTGCCGGGAACGCATGACGTTCTATGGTCAGCTTGATTCGATCAACGATGAGTTCGATCTCGCCGATTGCGGATTGATTTACGTATTTGTGTGTTTTGGCTGCTTTGAGACGAAGTCGATCCTTCAAAGCTATTGACGCAAGGTCTTGTGGTCTCCGCCGTGGACCGGCGTACGTGTGATTGGTCGTGCGATCAAAGCCCCAGCTCCCAGGTCTCTCCGACCAGATCGACGCCGAAACTGTGGTGCTTCTCCTCGGACATGAGACGGAAACCGGCGTTCCCATAAATGCCGCGCGCTGCGACCAGGATGCTCTGGGTCCACAGCGTGATCGACCGGTAGCCCTTGTCGCGCGCGAAGCGGATGCATTGCTCGGTCAGGGCGCGCCCGACGCCGAGCCCGCGCGCCTTTTTCTCCACCAGCAGCAGGCGCAGTTTCGCGACGTGGTCCGATGCCTTGACGAGGAAGATCGAGCCGACCGGCTCGCCGTCAATTTCCGCGATCCAGCAATGCTCGCGGGCCGGATCGAAAGACCGCAGGAACTGCGCGGCGATCTCGGCGACCAGCGCCTCGAAGCTGATGTCCCAGCCATATTCCTGCGCATAGATCGCGCCATGTCGCGAAACGACCCAGCCGATGTCACCGGGGCGATGGCTTCGCAGCAGGAAGCCGGGCCGTGCGCGGGCGCGCGGTTCGAGGAGTTCGGTGATCGTACCCATGGCGTTCACGATCGTGGCGCGTTCGGCTTCACCGAGTTGGTCGAGCATCGCCGCGACCTCGTCATGCGAATTGCGGTCGAGTTTGGCGAAGGCCTGCCGCCCCTTGGTTGTCAGGCTGAGCCGGTACTGCCGGCGGTCCGCGGCCAGGGGCTTACGGGTGATCAGCCCGATCTCGTCGAAGTTTTGCACGATCCGGCTCAGATAACCGGGATCGAGGCCAAGCTCGATGCCGATCTCCTTGGCGGCGGCATCGTCGCGGTGCGCGAGTTCGTACAACACTCGCGCCTCGCTCAGCGAGAACGGACTTTTCAGAAGCTGCTGGTCGAGAACGCCGAGCTTGCGCGTATAGAAGCGGTTGAAGGCGCGAACCGCGGCCACCTGTTCGGCGAAATCCGGTTGCGGCATGACGAAGGACAACATCCGGCACCTCGATATTTGCCATTGTCAAATAATTATTTGACTTTGGCAAGTATCTTTGCCGTCACGTCAGCCTAGATGTCAGATCATGATGATGCGGCTGCGCAGCACCGTGCGGGAGGAGCGCCCGAGCTGCCTCAGCAGCCGCGCCTCCGCGCGCCGTCGGTCGGGCGCGTAGCCGCCGAGCTGGTCGTAATGCTGGCGCGCGATCAGCAGGCCCTGGTCGGCGCGGGGACCTGCGAACGCTCGCGCAAGCGATCCCAAGCGATCGCGCAGCCGGGTTTCGGCATAGGGCGAGCGGGCATGGCGGAAGAGCCCGGCGCGGGGATGGCCGCTTGCCGCGACGCTCTGGATGAATTGCATGGTTTCGTCGATCCAGCCGTAATCCAGCACCGCGCCGGCGCGCAGGAACATCAGCCAGGGCGAACGCGCCCGCGACGCCCCGGCCGCAAGGGCTGCGGCATAGGACCCCTCGGCACGGAGGAAGTGGCATCCCGCGACGTCGGCGACCCGCTCGATCACGCCATTGTCGGCGCGATCGACCAGCAGGACCTCGCGGACCACGCCGGCAGCGGCGCCCGGCACGAGCGCGGAAAGGGTTGCCACCGCGGTCTCTTCGACGCCTTCGGTGGGTATAATGACGCTCAGCATGCTGGCTCTTCGACGCTTCGAAGAAGTGGACAACGCGCACCGTTATCACCTTGTCACAATCAAATCAGCCGGTCGCTTGCAGCTTTTTTGGGGCAAGGCTAACGAACACCGCCTGACCGGTGCCGGCTAATGCGGCACGGTCGCCGTCCTTCGCTGATGATGATGATCGTCTGCGGCTGATCGCCAGCCCGCTATTTCAGCAAGCGCGCGTTCAGGGCGGGTCGCGGTTGTTTCGAGCTTGCCGAGATAGATGCTGCCGCTGTCGCCGTCGATGGTGACCCAGTCACCGGCCGCAATCGTGGCGCTGCCGAACTGCGCCCGGTCGGCAGCGACGTCGATCGCCATGTCGCCGCAACCGACGATACAGGGCCTGCCCATCTGGCGCGCCACCAATGCGGCATGGGCGGTGCGGGCGCCGACGGCGGTGACGATGCCGGCCGCGACCGCAAAGCCCGCGACGTCGGCGGTAGAGGTGTCGGGACGCATCAGGATCACCGGATCGCCCGCGCCTGCGAGCCGCACGGCGGCGCCGGACTCGAAGGCGGCGCGGCCGGCCGCGATGCCGCTCGATGCGCCGATGCCCGACGCCACCGGCCTGTCCGCGGACGCCAATGAAACCTCGACCAGGGCGTCGAGGTTGAGATCGGCGATCCGCTCCAGCGCCTGCTTGCGGGTGATCACGCCCTCATGCACGAGGTCGATTGCGATCCTGAGCGCGGCGCGCGGCGTCCGCTTCGCGGACCGCGTCTGCAGGATCCACAGTTTGCCGTCCTCCACCGTGAACTCGACGTCCTGCACGTCGCCAAAGTCGGCTTCGAGCCGTTTCAGCACCGCGCCAAGCTCGGAAGTGATCGTTGGCAGCGCACGTGCGATCGCATCTTTGGTGTCTGGCGTGCGCCGGCCGGAGACCACGTCTTCGCCTTGGGCGTCCAGCACGAGATCGATCATGGGGAGCGCTGCCCCGGTGGAGGGGTCGCGCGAGAACGCAACGCCTGCGCCCGAGGCAAGTCCGCCGTTGCCGAACACCATGGCCTGCACGGTCACGGCGGTGCCGCGCAGATGGTCGAGGTTTTGCAGTTCGCGGTAGGTCTGGCCGCGCTCGCTCATCCACGACCGGTAAACCGCTCGCGCCGCGGCCTCGAGTTGCAGGGCCGCGTCCTCGAGCCAGTCATCGTCGTGTCCTTCGATCAGGCTCAGGTCCTCGCCGGCGAGCCGCTCGATCGCCTCGCTGTCGAGTTCGCGGTCGTTGACGACGCCTTCGCGCGCGACCAGTTCGGCAAGCTGCGCGGCGAACGGCGCAGGATCAAGGCCAAGCACCATCTCGGCAAAGCTTTCCAGGAAACGCCGCCGGCAGTCCCATGCCAGCCGTGGCCGCCCCGTGGTCCGGATCAGGCCGCGCACGGCGCCCGATGTGCAGCCGACATTGAGGACGGTATCGAGCATGCCGGGCATCGAGCGCGCAGCGCCCGAGCGTACCGAGACCAGGAGTGGGTTGCGCCGGTCGCCGAAACGCTTGCCGGTCGCGTCTTCCAGAAACGCGATGCCCTCGGTCAGTCCGTGCCGGAGATGATGCTCGGCATGCGGATTGTTGTCGCAGATGTCGGCACAAAGCTTCACGGGAAGCACGAAGGCGGGCGGCACCGACAGGCCAAGCGCGGCCATATGCGCGAGATTAGCGGCCTTGGCGCCGATCGCCTCGGCAGAATGCTGCTCGGTCGATGTGCCGCCGATACGCGAGATATGCATGGGATGGTCCTGACATACTTTTTGAGCATGATCTTCGCGCAAACGCCCCAGGCGTTTGTCGCGAGGGGAGGCTGGTTGCCCCGGTTCCATGCTCTAGGCTGCGAGATCGGTCATGATGTGGTGACGCAACAAGTGCCCGAATCCGGCCAGCCGGTCGGTTGCACGTTCGATGGCACGGCTAAGCTCGAGTACCGCGAGCGATGTCGCGAGGTCGAAGCCGCCCGTGAACACCAGCGCCGTGATCGCGCGCTCTTTCGAATCCGCATCGTGTTCGGCATCGATGAGGCGTACGACGGCGCCGAGCGCATCTTCGGAATCGGCGCGGCGGCCCTCCGGAACCTCGGCGGCGGCGGCCAAACCTGACGCCGCCGCTTCGGTTGCGGTCGTCGCAACGGCGCAGAGGTCGGCAAGTGCCTCGAGCGCGGCGGCGTCGACGCTCGCTGGAGCGAGCGAGGCAATGAAAGCGGCCTGTTCGAATTCGTCGACGGCTTCCTCGACCCGGTCGATCAATTGTCCGATGACCGGCCGGGCATTGAGACGGGTCACTTCCTTGCGCGCCTCGATCGCAATGCGATCGGCCTTCTGCTCGATCCGGCCGGCGCGCTCGGTGAAGAGCTTGCCGTCCGCGGGTCGGCCGGCGCGCAGCGCGCCAAGATGACGGGAGATCGCGACGGCAAGGTCATGCGCCAGCCCGACCTGTCGCGTCACGATCGCAAGCAGCGTGTTATCGACCCGCTCCAGATGGCGCACCAGATCCGCCTCGATCCGGTCGCGCACCAGCCGCACCGAATGTCCCGCAAGCAGCGCCTCGGTGGAATTGCGCAGCGCCGATTTGAGAAAGTCGATCGCGGCCGCGCGGCCGAGCGCCTGGTCCAGCCGTTCACCGAACCCGATCCGGGCCGGCGCGGCATTGCGCACCGCGGCGCTGAGCAGTTCGTTGCCGCCGAGTTCGAGAAAGCCCCTTTGGCCGATACGGTGACGCGCGGCCCATTCGAGAATCGCCGCCGCATCGTCCTTGGCGACCCAACTGCGCAACAGTTTGCGCGCCTTGTTCCAGTCGATCAGGAACACCAGCGCGGCGCCGACGGCTGCGAGGAATTCGTCGCGCGCGGTGTCGTTCCCGGCTTCATACTGGCCGGTGACGAGAAAGAACGCGTTGTCCTCGCCGAGGCCAGCCGCGGTATGGCGGTCGAGCCCGCTCCATGACGCCGTGAACTTCTCAAACAGGCCGATGAAGAACTTCGCACGTGCCAGGTGCACGTCGGTATAGGTCACCGTCACTCTGTTCTGACTGACGGCGATGACGACCACATGGGCGTCCGTGGTGCCGATGTCGTTCTGGATCAGGAGCCGATCGCCGGAACGGGTGGCCATCGTATCGAGGCCCGGGTGGTTGAATTTCAGCGCGCGAGTTTCGTTCAATCCGCGCATGAAGCTTTCGATCGCCGCGCGGTCCTTCGGCTTGAGGCCGAACACATGGGCGCCGGCGATGACCTCCTCGGCGCAGTCCGCCGCAAGACGGTTGAGCGCCTTGTGCAGGTCCATCACCAGCCGATGCAGGCTGTCGCCGCGTTCTTGCCCGACGCCGGTCAGACGCGCGATGCCGGACATCTCGATGTCGTTGCCGGCCTCGAGCAAGCCGGCGGCGCGGATGGCCGCGAGGCGCGCGTCGGCGGCCTGGCCTTCGGACGCCTTGCCGGCGCTGACCGCGCGGATCATGGTTGCTGCGTCGGCGTCGATCTCCTTGATCAGCGTTGCGAGATCGGGCGCGGCCAGGCGGCCGTCTGCGGAAAGATGCGCGCCGCCGATCAGCGTTGCGAGCCCGGCAGGGGCGATTCCCGCCGTCCGGCTCTCCACCGCGAGATCGGTCGCGGGTCGATCGGGCTTGCGGGCATGTTGTGCTGCGGCCTGCAGCGCGCTCATGCGCACCTTGATGCGGTCGTTGGCGGCGAGGCCCTCGGCCACCAGGGACGGCAGCAGGATGTCGGCTTGCCCGAGTTCTTCGATGATGTGCGATTTCATGGTGTGTCGGCCCAGAGGAGGTGGCGTCCGTATGCCCCGCTTTGGCAGTCGCTTCATTGCGCCAGATCATTCATAAAACTGTCATTTCCAGCGCGAGGTGGTGCGTTGCTGCGACCGCTTTCGTTCACGGGCAATGTCATATTGTTCTTGATTTGTTCTTTGGGTGTGCTATCCAGCAATCATGAGCCGAGCATCCTCACATGCCCTCAAGCACCCGCCGGTCACGGCGCCCTCCGAACCGGCGGGTGCGCCTTCGCCTTTCCCCGAGCTTGCCGTCGCGATCGAAAAGGAACGGCGTCGCGGTCGCGGCGCGCAATCCAATGCCAGCGGCCGCTATGAAGCCGAAGCGCGCGTTCCATTCGACGATGGCTGGCAGAGTCTCGAGGAATTGCCGCCGTTCAAGACCACCGTTGCGCTCGATACGTCGCGCAAGGTGATTGCGCGCAACGACTCGCCCGATATCGGCTTCGACCGTTCGATCAATCCCTACCGGGGTTGCGAGCATGGTTGTGTGTACTGTTTCGCACGGCCGACCCATGCCTATCTTGGCCTGTCGCCGGGGCTTGATTTCGAATCCAAACTGTTCGCCAAGCCCGATGCGCCGGCGCTGCTGGAGAAGGAACTGGCGGCACAAGGCTACGAACCGCGCATGATCGCGATCGGGACCAATACCGATCCGTATCAACCGATCGAGCGCGAGCAGAAGATCATGCGCGGCATCCTCGAAGTGCTGGAACGCGCCGGCCATCCGGTCGGCATCGTCACCAAGTCGGCGCTGGTGACGCGCGATATCGATATCCTGGCGCGGATGGCGAAGCGCAACCTCGCCAAGGTCGCGATCTCCGTGACCACGCTCGACGCCAAGCTCGCGCGCACCATGGAGCCGCGTGCCTCGACCCCCGCGCGACGGCTGGAGGCGCTTAAGAAACTTTCCGAAGCAGGCATTCCGACCACGGCGATGGTCGCACCCGTGATCCCGGCGTTGAACGATTCCGAGATCGAGCGCATTCTCGATGCGGCGGCGCATGCCGGCGTCAAGGAGGCGAGCTACGTGCTGTTGCGGCTGCCGCTGGAGGTGCGCGATCTGTTCCGCGAATGGCTGCTCGCCAACTATCCGGATCGCTATCGCCACGTCTTCACCCTGATCCGCGACATGCGCGGCGGGCGCGACTACGATTCGCAATGGGGGACGCGGATGAAAGGGACGGGCCCGATGGCCTGGATGATCGGCCGCCGCTTCGAGGTCGCCTGCGAGAAGCTTGGGCTGAACAGGCGCCGGTCGAAACTTACCACCGATCATTTCGCAAGGCCCAAGCGCGGCGGCCAGCAGCTCAGTTTGTTCTAGGTGAATAGGGCCATGATTCCAGACCCAGTTGCACGGCTGACGGTCATCACGCTCGGCGTCGACAACATGCGCGCCAGTATCGCGTTTTATGAAGCGCTCGGCTTTCGACGGAAATTCAAGGCCACGGGCGAGATCGTCGCCTTTTTCGACGCCGGCGGCGCAGTCCTTGGCCTGTTTCCCTGGGATCAGCTTGCGCAGGATGTCACGCTGCCTGATTGCCCGCGGCCGCAGGCGTTTCGTGGGATGACGTTGGCGTGGAATTGCCGCAGCAGGGAGGAGGTCGACGCGGTGCTGGATTTCGCCGTCTCAAAAGGGGCCAAGCTCGTGAAACCCGCGCATGCGACGGACTATGGCGGATATTCCGGCTATTTTGCCGATCCCGACCATCATCCCTGGGAGGTCGTGGTCGCACCCAATATCGAGGTGGGCGAGAACCAGCGCATTCATTTGCCGGATTAGCAACGCGCGGTCGAATAGCGGGAATTTCGACGAGTTCCCGGTTGCGCCGCGCGCTGCGCTTGCGCACGATCGCGGCCATGATTCGTCGTGCCGGAAAAGCGCTCGCCAGAGAGGCCGCCAGGAAAGAGTCGACCGGTCCGTCCAACGGCGTGATCGCTGTGGCGCCGCCGAGCTTTCGCCGCGAACGCGCGCTGATCAAGCGCGGCGTCTGGCCGGTGGCCGGCTGCGATGAAGCCGGGCGGGGTCCGCTCGCGGGCCCGGTGGTGGCCGCCGCCGTCGTGCTCGACCCCAAGCGCATCCCCAAGGGCATCGACGATTCCAAGCGGCTGACGGCGGAGCGGCGCGAGGAGTTGTTCGAGGAGATCTGCGCGACCTCGGCCTTTGCGGTGGCCTTCGCCTCGCCGGCCCGAATCGATCGCGACAATATCCTGCGCGCCTCGCTCTGGGCGTTGGCCCGCGCCGTGCGCGCCTTGCCGGAAATGCCCCGGCACGTCTTCGTCGACGGCCGCGACCGGATCGATTCGGCCTGCGACTGCGACGCCGTGATCGGCGGCGACGGGCTGGTGATGTCGATTGCGGCGGCCTCCATCATCGCCAAGGTGACGCGGGATCGGCTGATGTGCGCTTTGGCCCAGGACTGCCCGGGCTACGGCTTCGAGCAGCACAAGGGTTACGCCGTTCCGGAGCATCTCGCGGCCCTCGACCGGCTCGGACCGTCGGCGCATCACCGCAGCTTCTTTGCACCGGTCGTGGCGGCGCGGGAAAAACACCATCCCTCGGAGCAATCCGTCCTCGAATTCGCGTTCGAACTGCCGGCTGCGGAGCCTGCGGCAGAAGATGCCGCCGTCATCCGCTGATCCTGCGTGCCCAGTCCGAGATCGTGCTGATCGCAAGCGGAAGGTTTCCGACCTGGCAGTGAGCCTGCGCCTGCTCCCGGGCCGTAAACACGCGCGCCGCGATCGAGCGGGCCCTCGAGAGGTCGCGTGCCTGTTCCCATAGTTGGGCAAGCGGCACGTAGTGATCGTTTGCGCCAGCAAGCAGAAGCACGTCCTGCTGAACGCGATCCGAAATGTCGTGGGTGTGAAAAGTCTGCGCCGCCCGCAGCGCCTTCGACGGTCTATCGCAGCCGACACCTGCATGGCCTGCGAAATGCCCCATTCGACGACGGGATTGCCGCGCGCGGCGCTGTGGACACCCGAGTCGACCACAGCATCGGCCCTGACGGCCAGCAACGACTTCGCCAGCGGAATCGCCAGACCGGAATGGTGCGCGTTGGCTAGGCAGTCGAAGAAATCGGAGAGCACGTCGAATGCGACGACGCGATGCACGCGGGGTTCCAGGGCGGCGGCGCGGATCGCAAGGCAGCCGCCGAGGGAAATGCCGACCAGGGTCACGTCGTCGAGGTCGAATGCATCGAGGACGGCCGCGACAGGCCGATGCCAATCCCGTATCATTGGAGCGTGCTGTTCTGCGAGCACGGCACCCTGTCCGGGCCCTTCAAAACCGACGACATTCCAGCCCTGGTCGCATAACGACGCCAGGATTGGAAAGAACTCCTCGATATAGCTGTCGAAGCCGCCGAATATCACCAGCGCGCCGTGCGGCGCCTCCGACGGAAAATGCCATGTCGGGAGCCGCAGTTCGCCAAATTTGACGTCTCGACGCGCGCTTGCGGGCACGCCTGCGGCTTCGCGGAACATCTGGGTCAACCGCCTGCGCAACGGTTCCTTCCTGGAATCGCCCGGCATCATGAAGAATTCGGCGCAGCGATAGTGAAGCGCGGCATGCAGGCGCCGTCCCTCGGATTCGGCCCGCTCGCCGAGCCTGACGAAGCCGTTGCGCCATGCGTCGTAATCGACCAAGCTCGGCAGCAGCGGCCGGACATCATCGATCCACGCCGGACCTCCCGTCGCTGCCCAGCGATTGAGCTGAAAATTCAGACTGACGTCCGGATGGAGTTCGTACCACCCAACGTAAAGGGCTGTGCTCGCACGCGCGCTTGCCCTGCTTGCCGGAGCCGTTGTCGAGGTCGCGTCGGTCATCTTTCGCTCCCATCAACCTCCGTGAGTACAAAATAGGTCACGCATGGGTGTCAGTGTGTTGACGCGGATCAATGTGTTGCCTCGGCAGCCCACGCGCTTTATCAACGTCGGCATCGCTGAGGGCCGGCTTGCCAGCCGGTCCGGGTTTGCCGGACGTTGCATGCGTTTCACCTCACTGATTGTCGAACTGATCCGCGCCCGGCCGCGGCTTACGGTCTGGATCGTCGTGCTCGGTCAGGCGGCGCTCTGGCTCCTGGTGTCGCTCCTGTTCTACCGAAGCCCGCCCGGGGACCTTGCGACGGTGCTGGCCTTTGGCAGGGAATACCAGGTTGGAACCGATCTCGGCCCGCCGCTGGCGTTCTGGCTTGCCGATATCGCATTTCGCGCCGCCGGCAATCACATGTTCGGCGTCTATCTCCTGGCGCAGCTCTGCGCGATCGCGACCTTCTGGACTCTCTATCATTTGGCGCGGACGGTCGTCGGCGGCCAACAGGCCGTGCTGGCGGTGCTGTTGACAATGACGATCACGGCATTCGGTTCGCGCAGCCTCGAATTCGGGCCGCCGGTGCTGGCGCAGCCGATCTGGGCCCTTCTGCTGCTGCATTCCTGGCAACTGATCGGCCAGGGCCGCCGCAATGCCTGGTTTGCATGGTCGATTGAAGCCGGCCTCCTGTTGCTGACGACGCCGGCCGCGATCGGCTTGCTGCTGCTCGTCGCCGGATTTGCGCTCGCAACCGTCGAGGGCCGCCGCACGCTCAAGTCCTTCGATCCGCTGTTTGCGCTGCTGGTGATCATCGTGCTGGCGCTGCCCTATGTGGTCTGGCTGATCCGGGCCGGCGCGCTGTCGCTGCCGCATTTTCCGTACCTCGCAGACCTCAGCGCGAGAGTATTGCACTGGGGATCGCTGGTCGGCGGCCTGTTGCTGGCAATGTCCGCGATCATCATCCTCGTCGTCATCAATTCCGGCTGGTTCAGCCGCGCACCGGAAGAGACGCCGATCATCTTTCGGCCGCCGGTCGAGCCGCTGGCGCGCAACTTCGTCTTTTGCTTCGCCATCGCGCCGGCGCTCGCGGGTAGCTTGATCGCCGGCTTGTTCGATCTTGAACACGTCGTCGGCGGTAGCGGCGTTGCGCTGATGATGTCGGGGCTCGCCGTCGTCGTCGCGACCGGCGATGTCATTCATTTGCGGCGCCAGCGCGTGCTCCGCGCGATCTGGGCGATCGCCGTGGTCTTGCCGGCGATCGGGGTGATCTTCGGCGCGCTGTTCCTGCCCTGGACCGGCAGTGGCGAGGCTGCCACCGCGCTGCCCGCCGGGGAGATCGCGCGCTTCTTCGCCGACAGCTATGAGCGGCGCACCAATCAGCGGCTCCGCGCGGTGACGGGCGATGCGCAAATCGCAAGCCTGGTTTCGCTCGACAGCGGACGTCCGCATCTGCTGCTTGACGGCACGCCGCAACAGACACCGTGGTTGACGCTCGCGCAATTCACGGAGACCGGGGGCGTCGTGGTCTGGCGCGCGTCCGATACGGTCGGCTCGCCGCCTGCCGCAATCGCGCAACGATTTCCCGGCCTGGTGCCGGAAGTGCCACGGGCCTTCGAATGGATGGTCAACGGCCGGCAGCCGCTGTTGCGAATCGGCTGGGCGATCGTGCGGCCGAAGGGACCGTAAACCCGGGCAATATGGGATGGGGGGAGCCCTCGTGACGCTGAAAGGAAGCTGCCTGTGCGGCGCGGTGCGCTACGAGGTCGATCGCCTCGACACACCGATCGGTCTTTGTCACTGCGCGACCTGCCGCAAGGCGCACGCGGCGTCCTGCGCTCCGACGGCGCGCGTGATGCGGGGCCATTTCCATCTGGTCGCCGGCGAGGACAGGCTCGCCGCCTTCGAATCCTCTCCAGGCCGGCTGCGGCGCTTCTGTTCCGGGTGTGGCACGCATATCGTCGCGGAGCGCGCAGAGCAGCCGCATGTCGTGCTTCGGGTCGCAACCCTCGATGATGATCCGATGCTGCGCCCAGTCGTTCACATCTGGACCTCACATGACGTGCCTTGGCTCGCCGAGGGCGAAGGTTTGCCGCGTTTTCCCGAATGGCCGCCCGGGCGCTGACGTCGCCGCGCGGCAGCCCGGGTGCCTCAAGCCGGTGGCAGCTCGCCGAGAACTTTCGCGATTGAACGCAAATCCTGCCACGCCATGCGCTTGTAGGAGGGCGAACGCAACAGATAGGCCGGATGGAAGGTGGCGAGCGCGCGGATCGCCCGCGTGCCCGTGTTGTAGTCCATCCACTTGCCGCGGCTTCGCATGATGCCCTCGCGCGTGGCGAGCAGCGCCTGCGTCGAGGGATTGCCGAGCGTGACCAGCACGTCGGGATCGACCAACTCGATCTGGCGCTGGATGAAGGGCAGGCAGATCTGGGTCTCCTGCGGCGTCGGGGTGCGATTGCCGGGCGGCCGCCAGGGAATCACATTGGCGATATAGGCGCTGCTGCGGTCGAGCCCGATCGCCGCGATCATGCGATCGAGCAATTTGCCGGAGCGGCCGACAAAGGGCAGCCCCTCGATATCTTCGTCGCGGCCGGGGGCTTCGCCGACGAACATAATGCGCGCCTGCGGATTGCCGTCGGCGAACACCAGCCGCGTGGCGGTATGCTTGAGCGCGCAGCCGTCGAAACTCTCCAGCAGCGCGCGCAATGCCGCAAGCGTCGGCGCGGTGCGCGCAGCTTCCCGCGCGGACGCGATCGCCGCCTCAGGGGCGGGCGGCGGCTCGCCGCGCATCGCGGGAGCGGCGGCACTGGTGAGCCTTGCGGGCGGCGGCGATGTCGCGACAGGAGCGGCCGGCGCGATGTCGGGATCGGCCAGCCGGTTGACCGGTTCATCCGCCAGCGCGCAGTCGACACCCGCCTCCAGATAGAAGGCGAGCAATTGCCGGACGGTGGGGGCGGGATCGGGGATCATGACGGATTATCACCTGGACGGAGCCAATTTAGGTCGTCTTGGGCAATTGCGAAACGCATTTCCATGGTTGTCCTCCCCCGAAAAATCGGAAACAAGGGACGCCTTGACACGCTGGCTGAGATCAGATCATGAGCACCGAAGAACTCCCCCCGCGCGAATCCATGGAATTCGACGTCGTGATCGTCGGCGCCGGGCCCTCCGGCCTCACCGCGGCAATCCGGCTGAAGCAACTCAATGCCGATCTCAACGTCGTCGTCGTGGAGAAGGGGTCCGAGGTCGGCGCGCATATCCTGTCGGGCGCCGTGATCGACCCCGCGGGGCTCGACAAGCTCATTCCGGACTGGCGCGAGGATGCTGACTGTCCGCTGAAGACGCAGGTCAAGGGCGACCGCTTCTACTGGATGTCGGCGGGCGGCGCGATCCGGCTGCCGAACATCATGATGCCGCCGCTGATGCACAATCATCATTGCTATATCGGCTCGCTCGGCAATGTCTGCCGCTGGCTCGCGCGCAAGGCCGAAGCGCTCGGGGTGGAGATCTATCCGGGCTTTGCCGCGACCGAGGTGCTTTACGACGAGAAAGGCGCGGTGCGCGGCATTGCCACCGGCGACATGGGCATCGCCAAGGACGGCTCGCATAAATCATCGTTCACACGGGGCATGGAGCTGCTCGGCAAGTACACCCTGTTCGCCGAGGGCGCCCGCGGCAGCCTGTCCAAGCAACTGATCGCGAAATTCGCGCTCGATGCCAACAGCGAGCCGCCGAAATTCGGCATCGGCCTCAAGGAAGTCTGGCAGATCGATCCATCCAAGCATCAGAAAGGCATGATCCAGCATTCGCTGGGCTGGCCGCTGAACGATTCGACCGGCGGCGGCTCCTTCCTCTATCACTATGACGATGATCTGGTGGCGGTGGGCTTCGTCGTGCACCTCAACTACGATGATCCCTATCTGTCGCCGTTCGACGAATTCCAGCGCGTCAAGACCCATCCTTTGATGCGCAACCTGCTCGAGGGCGGCAAGCGGCTGGCCTATGGCGCGCGCGCCATCAGCGAGGGCGGCTATCAGTCGGTGCCGCGGCTGACGTTCGCGGGCGGCGCGCTGCTCGGCTGCGCGGCCGGCTTCGTCAACGTGCCGCGCATCAAGGGCGTGCACAACGCGATGGGCAGCGGCATGCTGGCGGCCGAACATGTCAACGCGGCGCTCGCGACCGGCAGGGCCAATGACGAATTGGTCGACTACGAGAATGCCTGGCGGAGCTCGCCGATCGGCAAGGACCTTTATCCGGTCCGCAATGCCAAGCCCTTTTTGTCGAAGTTCGGCACCATGCTCGGCATGGCCTTCAGCGGTTTCGACATGTGGTGCAACACGCTGGGCTTCTCGCTGTTCGGCACCCTGTCGCATGCCAAGCCCGACCGCAAGACGCTCACGCCCGCCAAGGCCCACGCGCCGATCCCCTCGCCAAGGCCCGACGGCAAGCTGACCTTCGACCGCCTGTCGTCGGTCTTCCTGTCCAACACCAATCACGAGGAGGACCAGCCAGTTCACCTGAAGGTCGCAGATCTGAACCTGCAGAAGACCTCCGAACACGATGTCTATGCAGGGCCCTCCAACCGCTATTGCCCGGCCGGCGTCTACGAATGGGTGGAGGAGGCGACAGGCCCGAAGTTCGTGATCAACGCCCAGAATTGCGTCCACTGCAAAACCTGCGACGTGAAGGACCCCAACGGTAACATCACCTGGGTCCCGCCCGAGGGTGGCGGCGGCCCGAACTATGAGGCGATGTAACGCACGATTGCGTGAGGTAACCTGCTTGCGGTCGCGCGCCGGCCACGATACAGCCATACTGGCGGGGTTTGGCGAAGGAAGAAACTTTCCTGCCAACTGAATCGTACCCCAATCCTTGCGGTTAGGCGCCAAACGCGGCATTGTCGCCTTCCTTGATGCCGCCGGTTGGGTTCGCATTCGAGACGATCCGCAATTCCTAACAGCAAGAGCGAACCGTGATGTTTTCCATTCGTTGCAATCGCTGGACCGTTGCCGCCTTCGCCATCGCGGTGCTGGCCATGCCTCGCTCGATGTCGGCGCAGACCTCGGATCATCCGTCCGACAACGCGGCGCAGTTTCCAAACAGCCGGGATCTGAAAGCGCTGACCGTGTCGGGGAGCTGGCTCGCCGCCCGCCATGCCAGCGTCGAACGCGATGCCGCGTCCGCTGCGGCGTTTTACCGCTCGGCGCTGCGGACCGACCCGAAGAACAACGAGCTTCTGGACCGCGCCTTCATCTCCTCGGTTGCCGATGGCGACATCGACGAGGCGGTCAAGCTCGCCGACCGGATTCTCGCCGTCGACAAGTCCAACCGTGTCGCGCGTCTGGTGGTCGGCGTGCAGGACATCAAGCTGAAGAAATACGCCGCCGCTCAAACCAACATCAACCAGTCGGTGCGCGGGCCGTTTACCGACCTTGTGGCGGCGCTGTTGTCGAGTTGGGCAGCCTACGGCGCCGGCGACACCAAGGCGGCCATCGCCAATATCGACAAGCTGACCGGTCCGGAATGGTATCCGCTCTTCAAGGACCTGCACGCCGGCATGATCCTCGAACTGGCGGGCAAGGAGAAGGACGCCGGTGTCAGGTTCGAGCGCGCCTACAAGCTCGACGATTCGATGCTGCGGGTGGCCGAGAGCTACGCGCGCTGGTTATCGCGCAACAAGAGCGCTAGCGAAGCGACCGCGATCTATGAGGCGTTCGACAAGAAGCTCGCGCGCCATCCACTGGTGCTCGAGGGCCTGCGCGAAACCAAGGCCGGCAAGAAGATGTCGCCGCTGGTCGATTCCGCCCAGGCCGGTGCGGCCGAAGCGCTCTATGGCATCGGCGCCACGCTGGCACGGCACAGCGGCGAGGACCTCGCGCTGGTCTATCTGCAGCTCGCGCTGCATCTTGCCCCCAACCATCCGCTGGCCCTGCTGACGCTCGGCGATCTCTACGAGTCCGTGAAGAAGCCGCAGATGGCGATCAAGATCTACGAGCGCGTGCCGGCGAGTTCGCCGCTCAAGCGCAATGCGCAGATCCAGCTCGCCACCGATCTCGATTCCGCCGATCGCAGCGACGAGGCGATCAAGATCCTGAAGACCCTCGCCACCGAGGATCCGAAGGATCTCGAGGCAATCATGGCGCTTGGCAACATCGAGCGCGGCCGCAAGAAATTCGCCGACTGCGCGCAGACCTATTCGCAAGGCGTCGACGTGTTGCCGCCGAACAACGACAAGGCCAACAGTGTCTACTATTACTACCGCGGCATCTGCGAGGAGCGCTCCAAGCAGTGGAGCAAGGCGGAAGCCGATATGCGCAAGGCGCTGGAGCTGCAGCCCGAGCAGCCCAATGTGCTGAATTATCTCGGCTACTCGTGGATCGACCAGGGTGTCAATCTCGACGAGGGCATGAAGATGATCAAGCGCGCCGTCGAGCAGCGTCCGGACGACGGCTACATCGTGGATTCGCTGGGCTGGGCCTATTTTCGCATCGGCAATTACGAGGAAGCGGCGAAGAACCTCGAACGCGCGGTCGAACTCAGGCCCGAGGATCCGACCATCAACGATCACCTCGGCGATGCCTATTGGCGCGTTGGCCGGACCCTGGAAGCGAAATTCCAGTGGGCTCACGCCCGCGACCTGAAGCCCGAGCCCGAGGACCTGCCGAAGATCGAGGCCAAGCTCGCCAACGGATTGCCGGACCTTCCGGCCGCATCGACCGCCGCATCGTCGTCGGACGACAAGAAAAAAGAAGACGACAGCAAGGACGACGGCAAGGGCGGCTGATCGACCAGCTTTCGGACTTCTCGACGTGCGGGCAATCCCGGCTCTCACACTCGCGCTCCGTTTGAGCGCGTTGCTTTGCGAGTGTTGGAAGCAATGGGACACTCGCAGACATGGATTTCTAGTTGCGATTTTGGGTTTGACATTCGCCATGATGGTCAGCGGAGATACCGAAGCGAATGTCAAATCCACCGCGCCAGGAACGACGGCTCTAGCGCTGACCGATGACGGCCGTGCAAAGGTCAACCTGACGCTTCGGGTGGTTGGGCGCCGCGTCGACGGCTATCACGATCTCGAGAGCGTCGTTGCGTTTGCCGACTGCGCCGACCGCCTGAGGCTTGAACCCGGACCGGAATTGAAGCTCGAAACCACGGGTCCCCTGGCGCAGGCCTGCGGCGAGACAGCGGACAATCTGGTCTTGAAGGCGACGCGCCTTCTGGCTGAACGGGTGCCGGATCTCAAGCTCGGCGCCTTCACCCTCGACAAGGTGTTGCCGGTCGCCGCCGGCATCGGTGGCGGTTCGGCCGATGCGGCGGCAGGCCTGCGGCTCCTGGCGCGCCTCAACGGCCTTGCGCTCGACGACGCGCGCATGCTGGAAGCGGCCCTGCTCACCGGTGCCGATGTGCCGGTGTGCCTCGCCTCGCACGCCTGCGACATGTCCGGCGTCGGCGATAATCTGATACCGCTGAGCCCGCCGGAACTGCCCTGCGTGCTGGTCAATCCGCGGGTCCCCGTCGCGACCAAGGACGTCTTTGCGGCACTTGGCCTGCGCCCCGGCGAACTCCTGGTCGGCGTGACCGACGTGATCGAGGCGCCGGCCTGGCCGGCACCAGGCGCATCGATCGGTGACTGGATCAAGGTTCTGTCGTCCGTCCCCAACGACCTGGAGGCGCCGGCGATACGCGTTCAGCCGGCGATCTCCAAGGTGCTCTCTGCGTTGCGGGCGAGCGATGGCGCGCTGCTGTCGCGCATGTCTGGCTCCGGCGCGACCTGCTTTGCGATCTATTCAAGTGCGGCCGATGCGCAGGCCGCGGCGCGAAGGATCGAGACCGATCATCCGGTCTGGTGGGTGCATGCGGGGACGCTGAGTTAATGGGTCATTGGCCGCCGCGCCAGCGCGACCGACAGTCCAAGGCCGGCAATGAACAGGCCGGAGCCCTGCCTCAGGCGCTGGATCAACCGCGGCCGACGCACGAACGTGGCGCGAGCCTTCGCGGCGAAGATAACCACGATGACGTCGGCGAGCGTATTCAGCGTCACCGAGACCAACCCGAGCGCGATGAACTGCAGCGCGGGGTGACCGGCTGCCGGGTCCACGAATTGCGGAATGAACGCCAGAAAGAAGGCCGCCGTCTTCGGATTGAGCGCCTCGACCAGGACGCCCTCTCGAAACGATCGTTGCGCTCCCGGCGGCGCGACCGGCTCGGGCAGGAGGTTGCCGGCCTCGCGGAAAGTCCTGATGCCGAGCCAGACCAGATAGAGCGCACCGATCAGCTTGAGCACGGTGAACAGCCGCGCGCTGGCAATAATGATCGCGGAGACGCCGACGGCGCCCGCGACGACATGCACAAGCCCGCCCAGCGCCAAACCGAAGGTGGATGCGATCCCGGTCTGCTTGCCGCCGGACAGCGTCCTCGCCGCGACGTAGAGAATGCCGGGACCGGGGATCGCGGCAATGATCAGCGCAGCAAGCAGGAACAGCGAAATATTCGCCGTGCTCATGTCAGTGCGACCGTGCCAGGCAGAACGCGACCACCTGTTCCAGCGCGCTCTTCATCGGCGATGCCGGAAACAGCGCCAGCGCGTCGACCGCCATCGCGCCGTAATGCTGGGCGCGGTTGATTGTATCTTCCAGCGCACGGTGCTTGTTCATGAGCCCGATCGCATGATCGAGGTCGCCGCCACCGATCTCGCCGCGCTCCAGCGCCTTGATCCAGAACGCGCGCTCGCCGTCATTGCCGCGACGGAACGCCAGCACCACCGGCAGCGTGATCTTGCCTTCGCGGAAATCGTCGCCGATGTTCTTGCCGAGCTTGGCGGATTTGCCGCCATAGTCGAGCACGTCGTCGACCAGCTGGAACGCGATGCCGAGATTCATGCCGACCGACCGGCACGCGGTCTGCTCCGCCTTCGGACGGTTGGCGATGACCGGGCCGACCTCGCAGGCGGCCGCGAACAGCTCCGCGGTCTTGCCGCGGATCACGGCGAGATATTCGTCCTCCGTGGTCGCGGTGTTCTTGGCCGCGGCGAGCTGCATGACCTCGCCCTCGGCAATCGTCGCGGCCGCGGCGGAGAGGATATCGAGCGCGCGCAGCGATCCGACCTCGACCATCATGCGGAACGCCTGTCCGAGCAGGAAGTCGCCGACCAGCACGCTGGCCTCGTTGCCCCAGAGCATGCGGGCGGACAATTTGCCGCGCCTGAGCTCGCTTTCGTCGACCACGTCGTCATGCAGCAGCGTGGCGGTATGCATGAACTCGACCGCGGCGGCGAGCTTGATATGGCCGTCGCCGGAATAGCCCGTGAGATTGGCCATCGCCAGCGTCAGCATCGGGCGCAGCCGTTTCCCGCCGGAGGAAATCAGGTGGTTGGCGACCTCGGGGATCATCGTCACTTCCGAGCCGGTCCGCGCCAGAATCGTGGCGTTGACGCGCTCCATGTCGGCGGCAAGCAGCGCGACGAGCGCCTCAATCGACGCGCCCGAAGGGCTCTCGAAGGGAACAATAACCGCCACGCCGGTCTCCACTTTTGCTAGTCTGAGGCTGACCATAGAAAGTGCCGCGGGTCGCGGCAAGGGCGGCTAGACCATTGACAACACTCATGCGTCGTCGTGTCTCGCCAGATGTGGAGGCTTGAAATTGCGGGAATTGGTTCGAACCAACGACATGGTGCTGGTTTCGGCGGTCGGCGCGCTGCTCGATGGCGCCAACATCCATCATTTGGTTCTTGACCAGAACATGAGCGTGATCGAGGGCTCGCTCGGCATTCTGCCGCGGCGGATTCTCGTCCATGAGGACGATAACCTCGAGGCGCGCCAGCTTCTCAGCGACGCCGGCCTGTCCCATGAGCTGCGTCCCGATGAGTAGCTGTGAGACTACCGAGGACGCATTTCTTGGTGGTCGTCTGCGGCTGCGGCAACCGCGTTCGGGCCATCGTGCCGGTCACGATGCCGTGTTGCTGGCTGCAGCGACGCCGGCCCGGCCGAACGACCGCGTCGTGGATTTCGGCGCAGGCGTTGGCACGGCTGGTCTCGCACTTGCAAGGCGACTGAGGAACCTGGATCTGGTGCTGGTCGAGATCGATTCCACCCTTGCCGAACTTGCGCGACACAATGCAGCTGCCAACGGCATCGCTGCCGAGACTGTGGTGCTCGACGTGACCGCGACGGCCGAGGCGTTCGCGGAAGCCGGGCTATCCGCTGATAGTATCGACGTCGTCCTGATGAATCCCCCGTTCAACGACGGCGCGCGACATCGCGCCTCACCCGATGCGGCGCGGGCATCTGCCCATGTGGCGAGCCCTGCGACGCTCGAAAGCTGGGTACATGCCGCGCGCCGGGTCCTGAAATCGGGCGGCATGCTCACTCTGATCTGGCGCGCGGAGGCGATTGCCGAGGTGCTAGCGGTGCTGACGCGCGGTTTCGGCAGCCTCGAAATCCTGCCGGTTCACGGCGAGGCCGCAAAGCCCGCGATTCGCGTGCTCGTCCGCGCCGTCAAGGGCGGCAGGGCGCCGACGCGGCTCCATCCTGGGTTGATGCTCAATGATGAAGCGGCGGCGCCCAACCAATTGGCAGCTGCAATCCTGGCAGGAGAAGCCGTGTTACCTGGACCTTGAACCCTCGAAACCACGGAAATCTTATTGCGGACGCGCCTCCGGGCGCTTATCCGGCGCGGAAGTGAAGCGGATGGCCGTCAAAATTGTACCGATCAGCAGCATCAGCAGATAGATCTTCATCTTGGTCTCCGCCCTCTGCTGCTTGGTGGTCGCAGCTCTCGCAACTACGTAACGGGCCTAATGCAACGGCCGTTCCAAGCGATTGAATGGCAAGGGCGTGGAACAAAATGGTTAATTTGGGGTGAGCGAATGACCGAGCAATTGACAGATCGCAGCGGCTGGCCGGGTCTCGTCGACAGGTTGATGGGATGGCTACCGGCACGCATGCGGCGAGGCGCCGCGATCGTGCCCGTGGTTCGATTGTCGGGTCTCATTGGCGCAGTGACGCCGCTGCGCCAAGGCATGACGCTCGCCGGCCTCGCCCGCACGCTCGATCGTGCGTTTTCGATCAAGAATGCCAAGGCTGTGGCCCTCGTCATCAATTCCCCGGGCGGCTCGCCGGTGCAGTCGCGCCAGATCTATTTGCGTATCCGGCAGCTCGCCGCGGAAAAGAATCGGCCGGTTCTGGTGTTCGTCGAAGATGTCGCGGCGTCCGGCGGTTACATGATCGCCTGCGCGGGCGACGAGATTTTCTGCGATCCGTCCTCGATCCTCGGCTCGATCGGCGTGGTCGGCGGCTCGTTCGGTCTGCAGGAATTGATCAAGAAAATCGGCGTCGAGCGCCGGCTCTACACCGCGGGCGAGCACAAGGCGACGCTCGATCCATTCCTTCCCGAAAACCCCGATGATGTGGCGCGGCTGAAGGCCATCCAGCGCGAGATCCACGCGATCTTCATCGCGCTCGTGAAGAAAAGCCGGGGCACGCGGCTGAAGGGTGCGGACGACGTGCTGTTCACTGGTGAATATTGGGCGGGCGAGACGTCGGTCACCCTGGGGCTTGCGGACGGCATCGGCGATCTTCGGGCGACCCTGCGCGCCCGCTATGGCGACAAGGTCCTGATGCCGCTGATCGCGCCGGCGAGCGGGCTGTTGTCGGGCTTCTTCGGCCGCAGGTCGGCCGGAGCAGGGGCGCTCGCCGCCTTGGAGGCAAGTGCAACCCTGCCGGACCAGCTGATTTCGGCCTTCGAGAGCCGGGCAATCTGGGCCAGATTCGGCTTCTGAGCTGGCTTTTGGCGCGGGAACCTCAAATCGGCGGCACCAGCCCGCGCCATTTCGCCCCATTCGTCGGGATTGCGGGCAGCCGTCGGCTGCGCGACAATAGCGCAAGATTTGGAATCGAGGATTTTGGGGAACCAGGGGCGGGAACTTTGAGGAATCGACCGATGCCGTTCATCGCATTCGCAGGCGCCCTGGGTGGGCTTGCCGTGGTTCGCTGGGCCTATAAGACCGCCGTCCGCATCAACCGTGAGCTCGAAGAGATTCGGCTTGCGCGGGTCGCTGAAGCCACCAGCATGAGCGATATTCCGACACTGCGGCGCGATCCCGTGACCGGCGCCTATCGTCCGGGCTAGAGCCATCGTCCTCTAGGGAGCGCGCGCAAGACCGCGGCACGAGGACCCACCGCTCGCCATGGGCGCCAGATGGGCACGCCATTGCCTTGATTCCCCGCTCTGTCGCCGATACGGTCCCGCGCGTTTTCAAGACCTCCGAGACCGATTCCGACGATGGATTCCCTGCCTTCCCATATGCGCCCGGAACGCTCGTTCCAGGGACTGATCCTGGCGCTGCAGCGCTATTGGGCGGATTACGGCTGCGTGATCCTGCAGCCCTACGACATGGAGGTCGGGGCGGGCACCTCCCATCCGGCGACCACGCTGCGCGCGCTCGGTCCGAAACACTGGAACGCGGCCTTTGTGCAGCCCTCACGGCGGCCGAAGGACGGCCGTTACGGCGAAAATCCCAACCGGCTGCAGCACTATTACCAGTTCCAGGTGATCCTCAAGCCGTCGCCGCCGGACCTGCAGGACCTCTATCTGAAGTCGCTCGCGGCGATCGGCATCGATGCGCACCTGCATGACATCCGCTTTGTCGAGGACGATTGGGAAAACCCGACGCTCGGAGCCTGGGGGCTGGGCTGGGAGTGCTGGTGCGACGGCATGGAGGTGTCGCAATTCACCTACTTCCAGCAGGTCGCGGGCGTCGAATGCGCGCCGGTGGCGGGTGAACTGACTTACGGGCTCGAGCGGCTCGCCTGCTACCTGCAGGGCGTCGACCGCATCATGGACCTCAACTTCAACGGCCGCGACGGCAACGACCGCGTCAGCTATAGCGAGGTGTTCTTCCAGGCCGAGCAGGAATATTCGCGGCACAATTTCGAATATTCCGACACCGAGATGCTGTTCAAGCAGTTCGTCATGGCCGAGGAGGCCTGCCAGAGGTATCTCGAAGCGGGCTGGAAGGACGGCAAGCACGAGCGGCATCTGATGGCGCTGCCGGCCTACGACCAGTGCATCAAGGCAAGCCATGTCTTCAACCTGCTCGATGCGCGCGGCGTGATCTCGGTGACCGAGCGGCAGAGCTACATCATGCGGGTGCGCGAACTGGCCAAGGCCTGCGGCGACGCCTGGATGCACACGGAAGCGGGAGGGGTGACATGAGCGAGCAACCAGCCATCGGCGGCCGAACTCCAATCCCGGTCGAATTGGAAGCCGGCAAGGACTACTGGTGGTGCGCCTGCGGCAAATCCGCCAACCAGCCGTTCTGCGACGGCAGCCACGAGGGTTCGACATTTTCGCCGCTGCAATACACGGCGAGCGAAACCAAGCGGGCGTTCTTCTGCACCTGCAAGCGAACCGGCAAAATGCCGCTTTGCGACGGATCGCATAACAACCTTCCGGCATAGGATGACCCGCCAGACGTGAGATGACTGTCTCTCAGCCGGGACAGAGAGACTGGATTGAAGACGTAATGCCCGACCTCTTGCTCGAATTGTTTTCCGAAGAGATCCCCGCGCGCATGCAGGCGAAGGCGGCGGAGGATCTGCGCCGCATGGTCACCGACAAGCTCGTCGCGGAAGGACTGGTCTATGAAGGCGCCAAGGCGTTCGCCACGCCGCGGCGGCTGGCGCTCACGGTGCACGGCATTCCGGTGCGGCAGGCCGACCTCAAGGAGGAGCGCCGCGGCCCGCGTGTCGGCGGACCTGATGCTGCGATCCAGGGCTTTCTCAAAGCCACCGGCCTCGCACGAATCGAGGACGCCAAGATCCAGCGCGATCCGAAGAAGGGCGATTTCTACATCGCACTGATCGAAAAGCCCGGCCGCGCGACGCTCGACGTGCTCGCGGAGATCCTGCCTGTCATCATCCGCACCTTCCCCTGGCCGAAATCGATGCGCTGGGGCGAACGCTCGGCAAGGCCCGGCGCGCTGTCCTGGGTGCGGCCGCTGCACGCGATCACCGCGACCTTCGGCCTGGAAACCGAAGAACCCGATGTCGTGACATTCGCCGTCGACGGCATCGCGGCCGGCCAGACCACCTTCGGTCACCGCTTCATGGCGCCATCAGCGATATCCGTGCGCCGCTTCGAGGATTACGAGGCGAAGCTGTTGGATGCCAAAGTCGTGCTCGACCCCGAGCGCCGCAAGGACACGATCCTGACCGACGCCAAGCAGCTTGCGTTCGCGCAAGGGTTCGAACTGGTCGAGGATCAGGCGCTGCTCGACGAGGTCGCAGGCCTCGTGGAATGGCCGGTCGTGCTGATGGGGTCGTTCGACCGGGAGTACCTCGCGATTCCCGCCGAGGTCATCCGCGCCACCATCCGCAACAACCAGAAATGTTTTGTGGTAAGGCAGGGGCGGGGCGATACCCTCGCGCCGAAATTCATTCTGACGGCCAATATCGAGGCCAGCGACGGCGGCGAGGCGATCGTCGCCGGCAACGAGCGGGTGATCCGCGCGCGCCTCTCCGACGCGAAATTCTTCTACGAAAGCGACCTGAAGACGCGGCTCGAGGGGCGGCTTGCGAAATTCGACTCCATCGTGTTCCACGAGAAGCTCGGCACCCAGGGCGAGCGGATCAAACGGATCGAGGCGTTGGCGGGTGAGATCGCGCCTCTGGTCGGCGCCGATGTCGAGAAGGCCAGGCGCGCTGCGAGGCTTGCGAAGGCTGACCTGCTCACCGACGTAGTCGGCGAATTCCCCGAATTGCAGGGCCTGATGGGGAAATACTACGCGCTGGCGCAGGGCGAGGACCCTTCCGTCGCCGCGGCGTGCGAGGAACATTACAAGCCGCAGGGACCGAACGACCGGGTGCCGACCGATCCGGTGTCGGTTGCCGTGGCATTGGCCGACAAGATCGATATCCTGGTGGGCTTCTGGGCGATCGACGAGAAGCCGACGGGAAGCAAGGATCCGTATGCATTGAGACGGGCAGCGCTCGGCGTAATCAGGTTGATCATGGAAAACGGCCTCCGATTCCCCCTCTATGAGCGCTCAATCTTTCATTCCATCCTCTTTGCCGAGCGAACGCTTGCGAACTTTGAAGGAATGGTCGCCGAGAAGGCCGGACCGCTCGACCTTGTCGTGCCCGGGCTCGCGGACGCCCTCGCACAACGGGCTCACCAAATCGCTTGGTCTGACGAGGCGGTGCAGGCTGCGTCGGCGCATTTTGTGGCGCTCATCAACGACCTCCTCTCCTTCTTCGCCGATCGCCTCAAAGTCCAGCTCCGCGACCAGGGCGCGCGGCATGACCTCGTCGATGCCGTGTTCGCGCTGGAGGGCCAGGACGATCTCTTGATGGTGGTCCGCCGCGTCGAGGCGCTCGGCAAATTCCTCGACACCGACGACGGCAAGAACCTCTTGGCCGGCACCAAGCGCGCCAGCAACATTCTTGCGATCGAGGAGAAGAGGGACAAGCGCGCTTTCAACGGCGCGCCGGACGCGTCGCTCTATCGGCTCGCCGAGGAAAAAGCGCTGGCCAAAGCCATCGATCAGGTCAAGGCGGAGGCTGGCGCTGCAGTTGCGAAGGAAGATTTTGCCGCCGCAATGGGCGCGATGGCGAAGCTGCGCCCCGCGGTTGACTCATTCTTTGATAAGGTGAAAGTCAACGACGACGATGCCAAGGTGCGCGAGAATCGCTTAAAGCTGTTGAACGAGATCCGTGCCGCCACGCGCGCGGTGGCGGATTTTTCCAAAATCGAAGGTTAGTTCGTTGGACCGCTCCACGCTTGCCGCTTATGATGACAATGCGGCAGCTTTTGCCAAGGACTGGCATGAGCAGCCTGCGCCGACCGATCTGCACGAGATTGTCGAGCAGTTCTTCGTTCGCGGCGGCAAGACCGCCGACATCGGCTGCGGCAGCGGGCGCGAGCTTGACTGGCTCGATACCAACGGCTTTTCGGCGGAAGGCTTCGACGCCTCAGAAGGACTCCTGGCGGATGCGCGTTCACGCTATCCGGATCTCACCTTCGCCCATGCCGAACTCCCCGAGCTTTCCGGCATCGCCGCCAACGCTTACGACAACGTGCTGTGCGAAACCGTGATCATGCATCTCGAAGCTGCTGAAATCCCGGCCGCGGTGCGCCGCCTGCTCGACATCGTCAAGCCGGATGGCGTCCTCTATCTGAGCTGGCGCGTCACCGAGGACGCTGATGAGCGCGATGCGCGCGGCCTACTTTACACCGCCTTCGATGCCGGGCTGGTCCGAGCGGAACTCGCGTCTGCAACGACCTTCCTCGACGAAGAGGTGGTCAGCGCCTCATCAGGCAAGAAAATACACCGTCTCGTGGTCAAGAAGCCCGGCCTGCCGCCGCGCGATTGAGCTCGCACTGAGTCCGAAACAGGACACTCGCAAAAAGGAAGTGCCCTGCCCGGCGCGGGGGGCGGCCGGGCAGGGCCTTCATGACCGGAGACGACCCGCGGCGGGCCGGCCGTTCCGGACATTGTGGTCGCTAGTCCAGCACCTGCATGATCCGTCGCGAGCGCGGTTCGACCAGGACGGTCGCGCCGTTCACCACGGTGTAGCGATAGGGCGTGATAGCGAAGCTCTGCGGCACGTCGTAATAGACCACGCCGGTCTCCGGCAGCACGCCGCCGACCACGACGCGATCGGGAATCACGTAGTTCGGGACCCGCTCGCGAACGATGTATTCGCGGAACGCCGGGCGCTGTTCGACCGCGATGCCGGCGGCTTCATCATCGACGATGGCCGGGGGACCACGCACCACGCCCGTTGTGGTGCCTGGGCTGTAGTAAGCCTGAGCTTGGGCGGCGACCGGGGCGCTGACGGCAGCCGCAACCGCTGCGATGGCAAGGATATTTCGCATAAGGCCTGCTCCTCTTGCAGAGTACAGCGCACCGGCTCGATCATGATCCGGATAGGTCGAATCAGATCATGATCTCATCGGTTGGTTTGAGCGTGATCTCCGCGCAAACGTGCTTTTCGCGTTTGTCAGCCAAGGAAAAACCGGTTCCCGGTTGTTCCGGATCACGCGCTCTTCGCCGGTGGCGCGTGCTTGGCCAATGCATCCCGCCGCGCTTCGTTCCCAAAAAAACGATTCTGGTCGGCGGCAATTTCGTGCAAATTTCCTGTGTGGGGAACTCAATCGCGCCACAGGCGTCTCCTATCCCGGCACGGGTGAGGCTATAAATCCGCCACGCGAGTCGAGATTTCCACCGATCCCCCTTGCAGCGAGCTTCAAAGAATGACCCTCTCCGTCGCCCATATTACGCCGATCATGTCGCTCATCGCCGGAGTCCTGATTCTGCTCATGCCGCGCCTTCTCAACTTCATCGTGGCGATCTTTCTGATCCTCAACGGCCTGATCGGGCTTGGGCTGCTCAAATGGCTGCACCTTTGATGGCTTGGATCGCCGATTTTCGGAACCGGCTCTAGATTGTGGAACCGCCCGGCTTGCGCCGGCTTGTCCAAAGTGGTGTAAGGCGCGCAATTCCTCCCCTCTCGCGGATTGATGCAAGTCATGGCCAAAGCCGCTTCAAAGCTCAAGAAAAACGCTGCGAAATCAAAGCCATCCGCCCCCGCCCGGGCGAAGGCGGCGCCGCCTGCAAATGCCCGCAAGGCGTTGCAGAAGACCGCCCCCAAGACCACCCCCAAGACCACCCCCAAGACCGCGCCGGCGACGGTGACAAAGACGGTCGCCAAGCCGGTGGCGAAGGCAGCACCCAAGCCGCCCGCGAGCAAGGCTGCCGCAAGTCCCGCGGTGAAGCCGGGCAAGTGGGTCTACACCTTCGGCGACGGCAAGGCCGAGGGCAAAGCGGATTTGCGCGATCTGCTGGGCGGCAAGGGGGCCAACCTCGCGGAGATGGCCAACCTCGGGTTGCCGGTGCCGCCCGGCTTCACCATTCCGACCTCGGTCTGCACCTATTTCTATGCGCACGACAAAACCTATCCGAAGGATTTGAACGCGCAGGTCGCGAAAGCCCTCGAGCACGTCGGCAAGCTCGCCGGCAAGGCGTTTGGCGATGCGAAGAACCCGCTGCTGGTTTCGGTGCGCTCGGGCGGGCGCGCCTCCATGCCGGGCATGATGGATACCGTGCTCAACCTCGGCCTCAACGACGACACGGTGGAAGCGCTGGCGGAGATGTCCGGCGATCGCCGTTTTGCCTATGACAGCTACCGCCGTTTCATCACGATGTATTCCGACGTCGTGCTCGGCTTCGAGCATCATCATTTCGAGGACATCCTCGATACCTTCAAGGACGGCCAGGGCTATTCGCTCGACACCGACTTGAGCGCCGAGGACTGGGTCGAACTGGTCGGCCGCTACAAGGAGGCGGTGGCGCGCCACACCGGCAAGGATTTTCCGCAGGATCCGCACGAGCAATTGTGGGGCGCCATTGGCGCTGTATTTTCATCCTGGATGAACGCGCGCGCGGTGACCTACCGCAAGCTGCACGATATTCCGGAATCGTGGGGCACCGCGGTCAACGTGCAGGCCATGGTGTTCGGCAACATGGGCGAGACCTCGGCAACCGGGGTGGCCTTCACGCGCAACCCCTCGACCGGCGAGAGCAAGCTCTACGGCGAATTCCTGATCAACGCGCAGGGCGAGGACGTCGTCGCCGGCATCCGCACGCCGCAGGACATTACCGACGATGCGCGCAAGGAATCCGGCTCCGACAAGCCCTCGATGGAAACCGCGATGCCGGTCGCCTTCGAGGAGCTGACGCGGATCTACACGATGCTGGAAGAGCATTACCGCGACATGCAGGACATGGAGTTCACGGTCGAGCGCGGCAAGCTCTGGATGCTGCAGACGCGCTCCGGCAAGCGCACCGCCAAGGCCGCGTTGCGCATTGCGGTCGAACTTGCCAATGAAGGCCTGATCTCGAAGCAGGACGCGGTGTCGCGGGTCGATCCGGCGTCGCTCGATCAATTGCTGCACCCGACCATCGATCCCGCCGCAAGGCGCGACGTGATCGCGACCGGGCTGCCGGCGTCTCCTGGGGCTGCCTCCGGCGAAATCGTGTTTTCCTCCGACGAGGCCGCCAAGCTGCAGGCCGACGGCCGCAAGGTCATCCTGGTGCGGATCGAGACCTCGCCCGAGGACATTCACGGCATGCACGCGTCGGAAGGCATCCTGACCACCCGCGGCGGCATGACCTCACATGCCGCGGTGGTTGCGCGCGGCATGGGCAAGCCCTGCGTTTCCGGCTGCGGCAATATCCGCGTCGACTATGGCCGCGGCACCATGAGCATTGGCCAGCGCACCTTCAAGACCGGCGATGTCATCACCATCGATGGTTCGGTGGGTCAGGTGTTGGCCGGTCGCATGCCGATGATCGAGCCGGAACTGTCCGGCGAATTCGGGACGCTGATGAGTTGGGCCAACGAGGTCCGCAAGATCGGAGTTCGCGTCAACGCCGACACGCCGGACGATGCGCGCACCGCCATCAAGTTCGGCGCCGAAGGTATCGGGCTCTGTCGCACCGAGCACATGTTCTTCGAGGAAACCCGCATCCGCACCGTGCGCGAGATGATCCTCGCCGAGGACGAGCAGACCCGCCGCGCGGCGCTGTCGAAACTGCTGCCGATGCAGCGCGCGGACTTCGTCGAGCTGTTCGAGATCATGAAGGGCCTGCCGGTCACGATCCGGCTGCTCGATCCGCCGCTGCACGAATTCCTGCCGCACACCCAGGCCGAGATTGAGGAAGTCGCGCGCGCGATGAACGCCGATCCGCGACGGCTGGCGGATCGCGCCCGCGAACTCGCCGAGTTCAACCCGATGCTCGGATTCCGCGGTTGTCGTCTCGCGATCGCCTATCCCGAGATCGCCGAGATGCAGGCACGCGCCATCTTCGAAGCCGCGGTCGAAGCCGGAAAGCGCACCGGTAAGGCGGTCGGCCTGGAGGTGATGGTGCCGCTGATCGCGACCAAGGCCGAGTTCGATCTGGTCAAAGCGCGGATCGACGCGTCGGCGAATTCGGTGATGCGCGAAACCGGTGCGAAACTGAGCTACCAGGTCGGCACCATGATCGAGTTGCCGCGCGCCTGCCTGGTGGCCGGAGAGATCGCGCAGACCGCCGAGTTCTTCTCGTTCGGCACCAACGACCTGACCCAGACGACCTACGGCATCAGCCGCGACGACGCCGCCAGTTTCCTCGGCGCCTACGTCGCCAAGGGCATTCTCGAGATCGATCCGTTCATCTCGCTCGATCGCGAGGGGGTTGGCGAACTCATCAAGATCGGCGTCGCCCGCGGGCGCAAGACGCGCGCGAGCCTCAAGGTCGGCATCTGCGGCGAGCATGGCGGCGATCCCGCTTCGGTGGCGTTCTGCCACGAGATCGGGCTGGACTACGTCTCGTGCTCGCCCTATCGCGTGCCGATCGCGCGGCTGGCCGCGGCGCAGGCTGCCATCGGCAAGGCGGTTGCGAGCCAGGCGTAGGCCCGAACTCCCGCGACATTCCAATCGGAGATCACTGCATGCCCGGACCAAGTCCGGGCATGATCGTTTTGGAATTGCTCAAGACGATCACACGCCGCCTCGCCATGAACACACTTGTGACCCGATTTCTTCACGGTGTTTGTTGACTGAATGTTAACCGATTTCGTGGAGCGGGCGTTTACCAGCAAATCCGATCGAATCGCGCGGCGGCATGCGATGCCTTGCCTGTGGCTCGCGTGCAACGCGCATTAACGCGACAGCAACCTAAATTAGATACGACCAAAAAAGGTCGAATTTCACGGATGTACTGACCTTCGATCAAGACTGTGTGAGCGTTGCGTGAGAGTGTGTGAGCGTTTAGATGTCTGTATTGCGTAACCGACCGAAGGGCGCGCGTTTTGCGTCCTTCGGAATCGGTCTGTGCATATTCGCGCTAATCCCGGATGAGATCGGCTACCAGGATATCGCGTCACTTCTCGCCCGCCAGCCCGGGGTTGCAGAGCGTTGGCAGAAGCGTGTGTTCTCCGCCGGCGCCTCGATCCAGCTTGCCACCTACAGTTTCAGCCGCCCGATTGGAACCTCGTCGCTGGAAGCGGCACCCTACCGGCTCGCGAGTCTCGACAATCGGGGCATCGATGTTACGGGGTCCCTGACGCGCAACCCCATGCTGCAGCCGCCCGCACGTTACCAGGCGTCGGACTTTCCCAAGGTCGATCGAACGCTGAAGGGCGACCGTCTCGTCGTCGCTCCCAGCGCGCCCGCCGAAGAGGTCCCGCCGGCGCAAAGCGCGCCCGCGAAGGACGGTCCTGCGAATACAAATACCTCGGTGTTCGGCGCAAAAACCGCGAGCCGACCGGCCAATGAGCGCGCTCCGCTCGACCCGGAGCTGCAGGCGGCGCTGAGTGCGCCCCCGCTGCCGCAATACGATGTCTCGATGTCGCTGGAAAACCAGCCGCTCGACGATCAGAAGGCGGCGCCCGGGGCTGCGCTCGGGCTCGATCCCGCGCCGTCACATGAAGGCTTCAACGTCAAGACCGCCAACCTCTATTTCGGCAACGCCTCGCTCGGAGGCTCGCCGGAGAATATCGAACGCTGGCAGCCCGGCGAGGCACCGCTGATCGTGCTTCCCGATCCGGATCTCAAATCGCCGCTGCCGCCGGCACCCGGGGCGACGCCGAACGCGGGCGAAAGCGGCGAAAGCATTGCACTGAAGGGTGAGGTCAACTCCGACGACCAGCGCACCAAGACGCCCGCCGAGCGGCTCGGCCTGCTGGACGAGAAGTCGCGCGCCAAATCCGAGAAATGCCTCGCGGAAGCGGTGTATTTCGAAGCCCGCGGCGAGGCCGTACGCGGCCAGATCGCGGTGGCGCAGGTCGTGATGAACCGCGCCTTCTCCGGCTACTATCCGACCACGGTGTGCGGCGTGGTCTACCAGAACAAGTACCGGCACCTGGCCTGCCAGTTCACCTTCGCCTGCGACAATAATCCGGATGTGATCCGCGAGCCCGACATGTGGGAGCGCGCCAGGAAGATCTCGAAAGCCATGCTCGACGGTGAGATCTGGCTGCCGGAAGTCGGCAAGTCGACGCACTACCATGCCTATTATGTGCGCCCGTCCTGGGTCGGCGAGATGAAGAAGATGTACAAGTTCGGCGTCCACACCTTCTACCGGCCCAAAGCCTGGGGCGATGGCAGCGAGGCCCCGACCTGGGGAACGCCGGCCCAGACCGCGGCGATTTCCGCGGAGCTCGCCGAAGAGGCCAAGAGCTCGGCCGAGCTAAATCCGGATTCGGTGCGGCGGTAGAGATTTGGCTCACGCCTCGATATCCAGCGCGACATTTAAATTCGCCGCTGAATGGGTCAGCGCACCCGCGGAGATGTAGTCCACACCGGTCGCCGCGATCTCCGCAATCGAGCTTTGGGTGACGCCGCCCGAAGCCTCCAGGACGACGCGGCCCTGCGCCATCGTCACCGCTTCGGTCAGCGTTGCCACGTCCATATTGTCGAGCAGCACCACGTCGGCGAGGCCGGTGGCGAGCACCTCGCCGAGCTGCTCAAGCGTATCGACCTCTATCTCGATCTTGACGAGGTGCCCGGTGTGCGCGCGCGCCCGCTCCAGCACCGCGCGGATGGAGCCTGCGACGGCGATATGGTTGTCCTTGATCAGGATCGCATCGTCCAACCCGAAGCGATGATTGAAACCGCCGCCGCAGCGCACCGCGTATTTCTCCAGCGCGCGCAGGCCGGGCGTGGTCTTGCGGGTGCAGCAGATCCGCATCTTCGTTCCCAGCGTCGGGCGCACATAGTCGGCGGTCAGCGTGGCAATGCCCGACAGCCGCCCGACGAAGTTGAGCGAGGTGCGCTCGCCCGAGAGCACCGCGCGCGCTGGTCCTGCGATCGTCAGGAGTTGGCTACCGGCGCTGACCTGTGCTCCATCGCGGCAATGCGCCTCCACCTCGATGTCGGGCGAGAGTGTCTTGAACGTTGCGAGCGCCAGCGGCAGGCCAGCGATGACGCCCGCCTGCCGCGCCACCATGACGGCACGCGCGGTGGTCGTCGCAGGGATCGTGGCGATCGAGGTGATATCGCCGGCGCGCCCGAGATCCTCATCGAGGGCGCGGCGGACGGCGTCGTCGATCGCAAGGGGCGAGAGAAAGGCTTCCGGATGCAACAATTCCACAATGCTCGTCATGGCCTGTATCCCTCTAGGCAATCATTGGTTGCGCGTTTCGACCCAGCGAGCCCAGGCTCGCGGCGACATCTCGTGCGGCCGCAAGCGTCGTCATGGTGCGATGGGCCAGCGCAGGGGTCTCCGCCGGAAAGTCGGACCTGCTGTGGCCACCGCGGCTTTCGCGGCGCGTCCAGGCGGAGGCCGCGACCAGGAGCGCCGTGGTCGCCATGTTGCGTAGCGCGACATGTCCGGCATCGTCTGCGATGTCGGCGAAGGCGCATACTGCCTGTGCCAGACGCTCAGCGTTGCGGATCACGCCGACATGCGTGCTCATCATCGCTCGCAGGGTTTTCTCGGCGCGTGCAGGCATGGGGCCATTCGTCCGCTCATTCGCCATCGCCGGCAGGTGGCCGGGCGAGATGATGGTTTGGCCCGCGATATCCTCCGCGATGCGCGCGGCATAGACCACGGCCTCGAGCAGCGAGTTCGATGCCAGCCGGTTGGCGCCGTGCGCGCCGGTGCAGGACACTTCGCCGGCCGCCCACAGGCCCGGCAGCGACGCGCGTCCGCGTCCGTCCACGGCGATGCCGCCCATGTGGTAGTGCGCAGCGGGCGCGACCGGAATGGGCTGCGTCGCGGGATCGATGCCGGCCGTGATGCAGCTCGCATAAACGGTCGGGAATTTTTCCGCGAAGCAGGCGCCCAGCGCCATGCGCGCGTCGAGATATGCGCCGCGGCCGGCCGCGATCTCGGCGAACACGCCGCGAGCCACGACGTCGCGCGGCGCCAGCTCTGCTTGCGGATGCAAAGCCGCCATGAAGCGCTCGCCGGTGTTGTTGATGAGGGTGGCGCCTTCGCCGCGCAGGGCTTCGGTCGCCAGCGGCGCCGGATCGCGGCCGACCATGATCGCGGTCGGATGGAACTGGACGAACTCGGGATCGGCGATGACGGCGCCGGCGCGGGCGGCGATCGCAAGCCCAAGGCCGCGCGCTTCCTGCGGATTGGTGGTCACTGCATAGAGATGGCCGATGCCGCCGGTCGCCAGCACCACCGCGCGGCAGGGAATGGCGAGCGGCGGTGCGGCCACGTCGCCCGCTTTGCGGATCTGCAGCCCGCTCACCCCACCGTCCTCAGTCAGCAGCGCTTCGGCGACATAGTCCTCGATCAGGCGGATCGAGGGCGTTGCATGCACGGCGTCCGTGAGGGCGGAGATGATGGCCCGGCCCGCCATGTCGCCGCGCACATGCACGATGCGGCGCGCCGAGTGCGCAGCCTCCCGGCCGACCGCGAGCCTGCCTTCGAAGTCGCGGTCGAACGGCACGCCGTAGTCGAGGAGGTCGTGGATCCGGTGACCTGCTTCGCGCGCCAGTCCAAGCGCGATCGTCGCATCGACGAGACCCGCGCCGGCGGCGATGGTGTCGGCGGCGTGCGCCTCGGGACTGTCGCCTTCCGCAACCGCAGCAGCAACGCCGCCTTGTGCCCAGGCGGTCGAGGCGCCCAGGCCGAGTGGCGCCGCCGAGATCACGGTGACGGGGCGCGGCGCGAGCTTGAGCGCGCAGAACAAGCCGGCGAGGCCGCCGCCGACGATGATGACGTTGTCGGTCTTGCGGGTGAGGTCATGAACGTTGTTGCTCATATCGGATCGCTCCTCGTCATCCCCTCTTCGCCGGGGCGACGGTGTTTCAGTTCTTCAGGTTGATCATTCGTTCGACCGAGCGCCGCGCCTTCGTGGCGATCAAGGGGTCGATGGTGACCTCCTCGCGAAGGTGGATCAGGCTGTCCAGGATCTTGGGCAACGTGATCCGCTTCATGTGCGGACACAGATTGCACGGCTGCACCATCTCGACGTCCGGCAGTTCGGCCCGCAAATTGTCGGCCATCGAGCACTCGGTGATCATCACCACGCGCTTGGGATGCTTGTCGCGCACCCAGTTGATCATGTGCGCGGTCGAGCCGGTGAAGTCGGCCTCTTCGAGCACATCCGGCGGGCATTCGGGATGAGCGATGATCTGCACCGACGGGTCGGCCTCGCGAAGGCTTCGCAGTTCGTCCCCGGTGAAGCGCTCGTGGACCTCGCAGGCGCCCTTCCAAGCAATGATCTTCACGCCGGTTTTGGAGGCGACGTATCGCGCCAGATACTGGTCGGGTACGAAGATCACGCTGGGCGCGTTGAGGCTCTCGACCACAGCGACGGCATTCGAGGAAGTGCAGCAGATGTCGACTTCCGCCTTCACGTCGGCCGAGGTGTTGACATAAGCCACCACCGGCACGCCGGGAAAACGCTCGCGGAGCAGCCGGACGTCCGCACCCGTGATGCTTGCGGCCAGCGAACAGCCGGCGCGGCGATCCGGGATCAGGACCCGCTTGTCAGGATTGAGGATCTTCGAGGTTTCCGCCATGAAGTGCACGCCGCATTGAACGATGGTGCCGGCCTTCACCTTGCTGGCTTCGATTGCGAGCTGCAGCGAGTCGCCCGTGATGTCGGCGACGCAGTGGAAGATGTCCGGCGTCTGGTAGTTGTGTGCCAGGATCACCGCGTCGCGGACAGCCTTCAGGTCGTTGATCGCCTTGATGGTGGGCGCCATCAACGGCCATTCGACCGGCGGGATCACCGCCTTGACCCGCGCATAGAGATGCGCGGTGGCGCGCTCGACCTCGGGCGTCCATTCGAGCGGCGGCATCGGCAGGGCAGGCGTGGACTCGGGCACGCTGACGCGGTGACGCGGCGGAGCCGTGGAATGCCCGCGATCGGCGTCTGCGAAGTCGTCGGGGCCGTAAATTCCAGCGATGGGCATCGGGCCATCCTTTCGGAATTTCAATATACTCTTTATGAGTATATATGGGTGTCGATAAATCCGGCCTCGAGGGCCGGCGGTTCAGGGTCGTGCTGTGCGGGCCGTCCGAACCCAACCTCGCAGCGTCGCAAGAGGTTCGGTGCCGTCTGAGGAAGCAAGGTTATCCTCATAACGAGCAAATCTCATATAGCACGGCCTCCGAGGCCCTGCCAGAGGGCGCGACGGTTAATTCGTCAGAGCTGTCCACGCTGATTTGCATCGCTGCAATGCAGGGTCGAAATTTCTCGCCTGGCCGATTGGATTTTCATGCAAATGCATTAATTTCCCGGCCGCGCGGTCGCCTATTCCGGAAACCGTCACGAATCACAGGGAATTCGCATGTCGACAAGTTCTGGCGACCTCCGCCCGGTTTCCGGTCTCGCGAATTGGCGCACGCCCCTCGTCGTCATCGCCTGCGGCTGTCTCATCGGCATGTTGGGCTTCGGTCCAAGGTCGACCCTCGGCTTCTTCGTGCAGCCGATGAGCCACGAGTTCACCTGGGGCCGTGACGTGTTCGGGCTTGCGATTGCGATCCAGAATCTGCTGTGGGGTCTTGGCCAGCCGCTGGCCGGAGCGGTCGCCGACCGCTTCGGCATCACCCGCGTGATGTGGGGCGGCACGCTGCTCTATGCCGGCGGTCTCGTTCTGATGCGCTATTCCGCAACGCCGCTGACGCTGGATCTGGGCGCAGGCGTCTTGATCGGTTTCGGCCTTGCCGGCTGCTCGTTCAATCTGGTGCTGTCGGCGTTCAGCAAATTGCTGCCCGCAGAGCGACGCGGTGTTGCGCTCGGGCTCGGCACCGCGGCCGGCTCGTTCGGGCAATTCCTGTTCGCACCATTCGGTGTGGCGATGATCGACAATTTCGGCTGGCAGAGCGCGCTGACGGTCTTTGCCGTATTGATGTTGCTGATCCTACCGCTTTCGCTCGCGCTCGCAACGCCTCCGGTCACAAGCTCCGACAAGCCCGCCGCGGACGAGCAGTCGTTCAGGACGGCGCTCGCAGAAGCATTCGGCCACCGCTCCTACGTGCTGCTCGTGCTCGGCTTCTTCACCTGCGGCTTTCAGCTCGCCTTTATCACGATCCACCTTCCGGCCTATCTGGTCGATCGCGGCATTCCCGCCCAGACCGGCGGCTGGGTGGTCGCCGCGATCGGTCTTTTCAACATCATAGGCTCGCTCGGGGTCGGTTGGCTGCAGAGCTTTTTTCCCAAGCGCTACATCCTGTCGACGATCTATTTCCTGCGTGCGGTCTCGATCGTCACCTTCATCTCGCTTCCGATCACCACTTTCTCCGCGATCGTGTTCGGCGCCGTCACCGGCTTGACCTGGCTTTCCACGGTGCCGCCGACCTCGTCGTTGGTGGCGCTGATGTTCGGCACGCGCTGGTTTGCGACGCTGTATGGTTTCGCCTTTGTCAGCCACCAGGTCGGCGGCTTTCTCGGCGTCTGGCTCGGCGGCATCGTGTTCGAGACGTTCGGCTCCTACACCCCGATCTGGTGGCTCTCAGTCCTGTTCGGCGTGCTCTCGGCGCTGATTAACCTTCCGATCGTCGAGAAACCGGTAGTGCGGGCAACGCCAGTTGCGCAACCGGCGTGATGCGATAAAACCCCCGAAAGCACGGGTTCAAGGGAGTCCATCTTGGCAACGTTCAGGGCGATCAGGATCGACAAGGCGGAGAAAGGCACCACCGCCGCGCTCACCCAATTCGACGAGGCCGAATTGATGGAGGGCGATGTCACCGTGCGGGTCGAGTGGTCGACCTTGAACTACAAGGACGGCCTTGCCGTCACCGGCAAGGCGCCGGTGGTGCGGCGCTTTCCGATGATCGCAGGCATCGATTTCGCCGGCACCGTCGAGCAGTCGTCGCATCCGCAGTGGAAGGCCGGCGACAAGGTGATCTCCACCGGCTGGGGCTTAGGCGAGACCCATCTCGGCGCCTACGCCGAGATGGCGCGGGTGAAGGGCGATTGGCTGGTGCGGCTCCCCGAAGGGATGTCCGCACGTGACGCCATGGCGATCGGCACCGCCGGTTTCACCGCGATGCTCGCGGTGATCGCGCTCGAAAAGCACGGCCTGACGCCGGCGAGCGGCGGGGTTGTCGTCACCGGCGCCGCCGGCGGCGTCGGCTCGGTCGCGACCGCGGTGCTGGCGCGGCTCGGCTACCACGTCATCGCCTCGACCGGCCGGATGGCGGAGGCGGGCTATCTGAAAGACCTTGGCGCTGCCGAGGTGATCGACCGCAACGAGCTGTCGGGACCCCCAAAACCCCTCGCCAAGGAGCGCTGGGCGGGAGGCGTGGACAGCGTCGGCTCGACCACGCTCGCTAATCTGCTGTCGATGACCAGATATGGCGGCGCCATCGCCGCCTGTGGCCTCGCCGCCGGCATGGACCTGCCGGCCTCGGTCGCGCCGTTTATTTTGCGGGGGGTGTGCCTTCTCGGCATCGATTCGGTGATGTGCCCGCTCGAGGCCCGAAAAGTCGCCTGGAACCGGCTTGCGCGCGATTTTGACCGCGGGAAACTCTCTGAAATTACTCATGAAATTGGCATGGACCAGGTCATCTCGATGGCGCCGCAGATCCTTGCAGGCCAGGTCCGCGGTCGGGTCGTGGTAAAAATTCCCTGAGGATGTTCAGACTTTCCCAACCAAGCTGCTCCAATCTTGCCACGGTTGGTATGGTAAGCAACGGGTGAAGGGATCAGGCGTAGCCCGTGGCTCGGTTCAGTTGGAGTTAACAGATGCTTGCGCGTTTTCTATTGGGCGCCCTCACGGCCGGAGCGATGATGGTGCCGGCGTTCGCGGGCATGATGACCGCCGACGAGGCACGGAAGTTCGTGGTCGGCAAGGTTTTCGCATTCAACTGCTTCGACGGTACGCGCGGCGCCGGCCGGGTGCTCGAGGATCTCGGTGCAACCGGCGCCATACAGTTTTCGGGCTCCGGGCCGATGCGCCGCATTCACCTGCCCGGCAACACGCTGCAGATCCGCGGTCAGGCCGTGTGCGCGGCGATCAAGGGGTTGCCGTTCGAGCCCTGCTTCAATCTCGACAAGAAGGACGAGCGCAGCTTCCGTGGATCGGTGTCAGGGCTGGGTTTCGCCTATTGCGATTTCCAACATCAGGGCGGCGCGCAGATGCTGATGGCACGGGCGGTTGCCCGGCCGCGATCGATGCATCAGATCGAGTATACGTCCTCGGTATCGCAGCAGGCCGAGGTTGCGACGCACGTGGAGACGCCGAAGGTCGAAAGCAGCAAGATCGAACCGGTGAAATCCGAGACGAATTCCGCGCCGGCAAAGCCGGAAGGCGCGTCTGAGCTGCGACGCTCCACCGACTGAACAGCGATCGTGCGTTGCAGGACGACGTCAATCGTCGTCCGTAATGTTGTGGATCTGCGGTTCCGTACGTCGACGGACCCTCTCCAGGCCGGCTTGAGCGACGTGCACAAACGGCAATCCTTGACGGCAAGACCGCTTCGATCTCCGGAAGTCACATCCGATTGCCCGTAGTCGTACGGTGCGCCGCGACTCAGGAAATCTCGCTCAACGAGCAGCAGGCGGCGCTGGACACGCAACAGGTCTCGTCCAACATCACCGACGTGCAGCGCGGCGCCAGCGAGATCGGCTCGGCCTCCTCGCAGGTCCTGTCCGCGGCGCAGTCGCGGTCCGGCGAGAGCAACCGCCTCAAGTTCGAAGTCGGCAGGTTCCTCGACACGGTGCGGGCGGCCTGACGGCGGCGCCAATCACCGTAGTCGTACGGCTGGCGAACTTTACCTTCTGATAGTGCCGCAAGAACTATTGATGGGCGGCCTAAAGCGCGATGGTGATTCAATCTGATCCGATCGCACTCTAGGCTTTTGATTGAGCGTGATCTCTGCGCAAACGCGTCTGGCGTTTGTCGCGAGGGAACGCCGGTTTCCACTTTTCCGGATCGTGCTCTAGGAGCCTGCATCATGTCGTTTTCGTTTGCCGGAATTCGTTCCATCCAGCTCAAGATCGCCCTGATCGCAGGCCTGTGCCTGACAGTGACCGGTGTGGTCCTGATCGGCTACAGCCTGTTCTCGACGCAGACCATGAATCACTTCGTCACCACCGAGGTGATGCAGCTGGTCGATCGCCAGACCAAGGAGAGCCTGTTGAACCGAGCTGGCACCGAGGCCGGTGCGATCAAGTCCGAGCTCGACGTCGGCTTCGACGCGGCGCGTAACATGGCGCACGCCTTTGAAGTGCTCGCCGGCGACAAGACCGGCGGCACGCCGGACAGCGCCCGCCGCGACCAGCTCAACGCGGTGCTCCACAATGTTCTGCAGCACAACCCGGCGTTCAATGGGACCTATTCGGCGTGGGAGCCAAACGGCTTGGATGGCAACGACGTCGCCTTCAAGGGCCGCAAGGAAGTGGGATCGGATGGAACGGGCCGTTTCCTGCCGTACTGGACCCGGAATGCGAGCGGCCAGATCGCGATCCAGCCCCTAGTCGAATATGACAGCGCCGAGCGTCATGCCAACGGCCTGGTCAAGGGCGCCTGGTACATCAATCCGCACACGACGGGTAAGGAAAATATCCTTGGACCGCTGCCCTATATCGTTCAGGGCAAGGCGGTGTTCCTGGCCACGATGTCGGTGCCGGTCATGATCGACGGCAAATTCCACGGCCTCGCCGGCGCTGACTACAACCTGGATTTCGTGCAAAAGCTGGCGCAGAAAATCAACGGATCGCTGTTCGAGGGCAAGGGCAAGGTCGCCATCCTCAACGATACCGGGCTGATCGTGGCCTTTAGCGCCAATCAGGACGTCATCGGCAAATCCGCCTCCGAGGCCGACCCGCGCTGGGCCGAAAGCCTTGCGATCGTTCGCGGCGGCAAGGGGTCCGTGGAAGACAATCCGAAGTTCCCCAACATCGATATCTATTCGCCGATCAAGCTCGGATTGACCGAAACGCCGTGGTCGATCGTGATTTCCGTGCCCCGTGATGTCGTGCTGGCGTCGGCCCGCGAACTGGGGGCCTCCCTCAGCAGCCAGGCGACGTCGAGCACGTTCTGGCAGCTCGGTGTCGGCCTGCTGGTGGTCCTGATCGCCATCTTCCTGATCACCGTTGCCGCTCGCAGCATTGCGAGGCCGATCCGCAGCTGCGCGGATTTCGCCAACGGTATCGCCAAGGGTGACTTCAATCAGAAGCTCGAAATCAAGCAGGCGGACGAGGTCGGGGTTCTCGCTGGCTCGCTGACGATGATGCAAGGCGACATCAAGCGCAGCATCGCGCAGCGCGCGGAAGACCAAACCAGCGCCGATCTCGAACGTAGTCGGGTCATGAACGAATTGGCCGACAGTTTCGAGTCGTCGGTCGGGCAGATTGTCGAGACCGTATCGTCCGCATCGGGCGAACTCGAGACCTCCGCCGGAAAGTTGAGCACGACGGCGGAGCGCGCGCAGCAGCTGACTTCGCTGGTCGCGGAGGCGTCGGATCAGGCCACCACCAATGTGCAGTCGGTCGCTTCGGCGACGGAAGAGATGAGTTCGTCGATCAACGAGATCAGCCGGCAGGTTCAGGATTCGGCGCGGATGGCCAATGAGGCCGTCAGCCAGGCTCGCACCACGAGCGACCGTGTCGGCGAATTGTCGAAGGCGGCGACGCGGATCGGCGACGTCGTCGAATTGATCAACACCATCGCGGGCCAGACCAATCTGCTGGCGCTCAACGCCACCATCGAGGCCGCGCGAGCGGGTGAGGCGGGTCGGGGATTCGCCGTAGTCGCCTCGGAAGTAAAAGCCCTGGCCGAGCAGACCGCAAAGGCGACAGGCGAGATCGGGCAGCAGATCAACGGGATCCAGGCCGCGACCCAGGACTCGGTAACCGCGATCAAGGAAATCTCGAGCACCATCGAAAGGCTGTCGGAGATCTCGTCGACCATCGCGGCTGCGGTGGAAGAGCAGGGGGCTGCGACACAGGAGATTTCCCGCAACGTGCAGCAGGCGGCCCAGGGAACGCAACAGGTCTCGTCCAACATCACCGACGTGCAGCGCGGTGCGACCGAGACCGGTTCGGCCTCCTCGAACGTCCTGTCCGCGGCGCAATCGCTGTCGGGCGAGAGCAGCCGCCTCAAGCTCGAAGTCGGCAAGTTCCTCAATTCGGTGCGCGCGGCCTGAGCCGCGTTCGCCTCTTGCACCGCTCTTCAAAGCCGGATCGGAGCCCAAAACTGGGCCTCCGCTCCGGCGTTTTCCGTGGCGCCGTCGTGTTCTGACGCGCGCAATCGCCTCGGGCGAATTTCCTCTATTTGGCGCGTGCCCGCCTGACGCCGTCGCCCGCATCGTGTTGCGGCCAAGATAACGGCAAATCCGGCATCGATGTCCAAAATTGCGCGCAAGCCAATGCCTGCGCGCGAGATCCGCGCCTGTCTTTACAGCTCACGCGCGAAATTCCGTAGTTTTACGGGAATCCGGTATTAACCCCTAATTGGAACCTTTGCCCGTAGCGTTGCGGAGAATCGTCCTCGCGCACGCACGGTCGACAGCAAGTCGCCGAAATTCAGCGGCGCATTATCGAACCTTGGAGAGTCCCCCCGTGGCCAACCGGTCCATTCGCGCCAAGATCATTGCATTCATCGCGTTCATGCTCGTGGCAACGTCGGGCCTTGGCCTGTTGGCGGTGCGGAACATGCAGGTGATCAACGCCCACACCGTGGAAATCGCCAGCAGCTGGCTGCCGAGCGTCCGGGTCCTCGGAGAATTGCGTACCGACATCAACCTCTTCCGGATCGCGCTCCGCGCCCATGTGATGGCCGAAGCAGCGGAAGACAAGGCTGCCGTCGACAAGAGATTGGCAGGCATTCTCGAGGCCATCGCGAAGGACCGCAAGACCTACGAGCCGCTGATAAGCTCCCCCGCGGAGCGGGCGATCTACGACGATTGGTCGCGCGCCTGGGACAAATACATGAAGGGCGTCGAGGGCGTCGTGGACCTGTCGCGCAAGAGCGTCGGCCGTATCCCGCATGAAGCGAGTGAGGCGATCTCCAAGACGGTCGCCGTGATTGCCGCCGAATCCGATGAATTCCTGAAGAAGGCCATCGATCTCAACAATGCGGGTGCTGACACTGCCACCCGAGAGGCCGCAGAGGGCTACAACCTCGCCTTCTGGATCGTCCTGGGCATCGTCCTGGCTGCCGTCATCGCCGGGGTCGGTGTCGGCATCTATCTCGTTGGCGACGTCTCGCGCGGAATTGCCTCGATCGTCAGGCCGATGCAGGCGCTCGGCAGCGGCGACCTGACCGCCGAGGTGCCGCACCGCGGGGAGAAGACTGAAATCGGCGCCATCGCCGACGCACTGCAGGTGTTCAAGGAAGCCCTGGTTGCCAAGAAGGCCGCCGACGAGGCGGTGGCGCGGGATGCCGAAGCCAAGATCGAGCGCGGACGCAAGGTGGACAAGATTACCAGCGACTTCGAATCGACGATCGGCGACATCGTGGATACCGTGTCGTCGGCGTCGATGCAGCTCGAAAACTCGGCTGGCACGCTGAGTACAACGGCCAGTCGTGCGCGGGAACTCTCTACCGTAGTGGCTGCGGCGTCGGAGGAAGCCTCCACCAACGTGCAGTCGGTGGCGTCCGCCACCGAGGAATTGTCGTCCTCCATCACCGAGATCAGCCGCCAGGTGCAGGAATCCGCGCGGATGGCCAGCGAGGCCGTCGGTCAGGCGCGCCGAACCAACGATCGCGTCAGCGAGTTGTCGAAGGCGGCCGCGCGTATCGGCGACGTCGTCGAACTGATCAACACCATCGCCGGACAAACCAACCTGTTGGCGCTGAACGCCACCATCGAGGCCGCGCGTGCTGGCGAGGCCGGCCGCGGCTTTGCCGTGGTGGCATCCGAGGTCAAGGCGCTGGCCGAGCAGACCGCCAAGGCGACGGGCGAGATCGGCCTGCAAGTCTCCGGAATCCAGGGGGCGACCCAGGAGTCCGTCGGCGCCATCAAGGAGATCTCGGGCACGATCGAAAGACTCTCGGAGATTGCATCGGCGATCGCGGCCGCCGTGGAGGAGCAGGGCGCGGCGACGCAGGAGATTTCCCGCAACGTGCAGCAGGCGGCGCAGGGCACGGGGCAGGTCTCGGCCAACATCACCGACGTGCAGCGCGGCGCGACCGAAACCGGCGCGGCCTCCACCGAGGTCCTGTCCGCCGCCCAGTCGCTATCGAACGGCAGCGAGCGCCTCAAGACTGAGGTCAGTAAGTTCCTTGGTTCGGTGCGCGCGGCGTGATGTCTTCCAGCCGCCGATGAAAACGCTGCCGCGGCCCCTCAGGGGCTGTACGCTCACGCAAGCGCGCGCCCGCTTTGCGTCACGCCGATTCGTCCGCGCTCCGCAGCGTCCGCATGATGCTCCAGGCGAGTGTCTCTGACGGACCGGCCAATCGTTGGCTGGGCCTTGCCATTTCTGGTCGGGGTCCGCCTAAGTACAATCCCTATCCGGGAAACTACTGGTATTTCAGATACTTGAAGGTTTCATAAAGGAATTCGGCCAACAATAACAATGGCTAACTCGTAATCATATGCATATTTCCTGTGCAAAGAATTCCCCCTGATCCAGAGGCCTGGCTCATGATTTCGGTATTCAACAACCTTCGCATGGTCTTCAAGATCGGCATCATTGCCCTCGCAATGGGCGCGGTCACGGTTGGCTTGATCAGCTATATGGCCAGCCGGATGACGGCGGTTGATGCGGCCTATGCGGACGTCGTCACGCGGATCGACATCTCCACGACCTTGGTTGCCCGTGCAGCTCGCCGCGCCGAGAGCTATCGAGAGGCGGCATTCGAACTTCTGACCGAGATCACGGATGCCGGCAACGCGCGATTGCTCAAGGTCACGCAAGACGCCTCCGCCCAGGTCATCGAAGAGCTCAACAGGGTGAAGGTGGATGTGCCCGAGAAGGCCGCGGAGATCGGTCAGCGGATCGACAGCCTGAACAAGGCGTTTACGGCCTGCAAGCCTTCCATCGAATTTGCATCCACGACGACGACGCCGGAGGAAAACACCAAGGCCGCGGAGAGGGTGCGCGCCGAATGCAACGGCGTTCTTCAGGACGCCGTGGCATCTCAAATCAAGCTGGTTGACGACATGGTCGCGTTTGCCAAGACCAAAGCCGACGAACAGCACAGCGGCACCTCCGCAGAGATTCGCCGCGTTCTTGCGATCTCCGTGTTTGCCGGCCTGGCCGCCATCGCGCTCGCGCTTGCGGTCGGCATTTTCGGCATCGCCCGGCCGATGGGCGCGCTCGTCCTTCTGCTGCAGCGGATGGCGCGCGGCGAGCATGTCGAAATGACCGCGCTCGGTCGTCGCGACGAGATTGGCGATACCGGCCGCGCCGTCGAAGGCGTCAAGCAGATGCTGGCCGAGAAGGCCCACGCGGAGGCGGAAGCCCAGCACAGTCAGGACCAGATCGCCGGCCAGCAGCGCAAGGTGGAGATGCGCAAGCTTGCCGACGGTTTCGAGGCTGCGGTCGGCGAGATCGTCAGGACAGTATCGTCGGCCTCGACTGAACTCGAGGCATCGGCCAGCACGCTCACCTCGACCGCCGGCCGCGCCCAGGAACTGGCGACCATGGTCGCCGCGGCGTCCGAGGAAGCCTCCACCAATGTGAGTTCGGTGTCATCCGCGACGGAAGAACTGTCATCCTCCGTCAACGAGATCAGCCGTCAGGTCCAGGACTCGGCCCGGATGGCGAGCGATGCCGTCGGCCAGGCGCGTTCGACCACCGATCGGGTCAGCGAACTCTCGAAGGCCGCAGGCCGCATCGGCGTCGTCGTCGAACTGATCAACACCATTGCCGGCCAGACCAACCTGCTGGCGCTGAACGCCACCATCGAGGCGGCGCGCGCCGGCGAAGCGGGCCGCGGTTTCGCCGTCGTCGCCTCCGAGGTCAAGGCGCTGGCCGAGCAGACTGCAAAAGCAACCGGGGAGATCGGTCAGCAGATTTCCAGCATCCAGTCGGCGACCCAGGATTCGGTGACCGCGATCAGGGAAATCTCGGGCACGATCGAACGACTGTCGGAGATCTCCTCGACGATCGCTGCGGCCGTGGAAGAGCAGGGCGCGGCAACCCAGGAAATCTCCCGCAACGTCCAGCAGGCGGCCCAGGGCACGCATCAGGTTTCGTCCCATATCGTGGATGTTCAGCGCAGCTCCAGCGAAACCGGATCGGCGTCCTCGCAGGTCCTGTCCTCCGCCAAGTCGCTCTCGAGCGACAGCAATCGCCTGAGGCTCGAGGTCGACAGGTTCCTCAACTCGGTGCGCGCGGCCTGACCGGCAGCGGCCGCGGTCTCGCCAGGAGACACATTGACACATCGATGGCGGCGCGCCGCGTCGAACGCGGCCGGCGCCCGTCGTCTTTCCGGTTGTTGTGGCAGGCCGTGCAACGGCGCATTCGCCGTCCGCCCCTCGTAATTCAACGGAACTGCAAATTAACTCAATTTGGGGGCACCAGCGTTATCGCTTGCGAGATGCGGGCGCTCGTCGCGGTTCTCTCCAGTCCGAAGCCGCGATTGATGCCCCGGCAAACCGCTGCTCACGAGGCAGTGACTGGTATCCCAGGGAGGTGACATGTCGTGGCTCGGTAATTTGCGAATTGCGTCAAAGATCGGCATCATCGTCGCGCTGCTGGTGCTGGTCGCCGCCGGCGGGATCGGATTCAATTCCCTGAGCCTGAAACAGCTATGTGTCGCCTATTCCGATCTGATCGACAGGGTCGATGTCGCGACGTTGTTGAACGTGCGGGCCGCCCGCTTTGCCGAAACGTATCTGTCTTCCGCCTATCAGCTTGCCGCGGAGACGACCGACGAAGGCAACGCCAGGCTGGTTGCGCAAGCCGCCGGAAGCAAAAAGGCCTATGAGGGCGCGATGGCGGCGGTGCGAAAACACCTGCCGGAAAGAATCGCCATCATCGATCCGGTTGTCAGCAACTACACAAAGGCCTTCGCGGCCTGCGGTCCGGTGATCGAATTCGCTTCGAAAACCACCTCAGCCGAGGACGCCATCAAGGCGGCGGCCCGGCTCAAGGCCGAATGCAATCCGGCGATCGAAGCGGCGCTTCAGGAACAGGTCAATCTGACCGGTGAACTGACAGCCTACGCAACCGAGCGAGCCAGTGACCTGGCGGCCCGCACGCGAGAGGCCGTCCTGACCGTGATCGCGATGGCGGGTACCGCGCTGCTCGCCGGTCTTGCGGCAGCGATGTGGATCGGAATCAAGGGGCTTGCACGGCCGATCGGGGATCTGAAGATCGTGATGGAAGCCTTCGCCAACAACGACCTGAAAGCCGATGTTCCCGGCGTCGGACGTCGTGACGAAGTGGGCGAGATGGCCCGTGCCGTGGAAGTGTTCAAGAAGAACGGGCTCGAATTCGAACGGATGCGGGCAGAGCAGCAGACCGCCGCACGGCAGAGTGTGGAACAGCGCAAGGCCGAGATGACCAAGATGGCCGATCGTCTCGAAGCCACCGTCGGCGACATCGTCGAAGCGGTCTCCTCGGCCTCGACCCAACTGGAAGCTTCCGCCAGGACGCTGACCGGCACCGCCGAACGTGCCCAACACGCCACCACGACGGTTGCGGCGGCATCGGAAGAAGCCTCCTCCAACGTGCAGTCGGTCGCTTCGGCGAGCGAGGAGCTGTCGACGTCGGTCAACGAGATCAGCCGCCAGGTCCAGGAGTCGGCACGGATTGCCAATGAGGCGGTCAATCAAGCGCACCGGACCAACGGTCGCGTCAGCGAATTGTCGAAGGCGGCCGCCCGCATCGGTGACGTCGTCGAGTTGATCAACACCATCGCGGGCCAGACCAATTTGCTCGCGCTCAATGCCACCATCGAGGCCGCGCGAGCCGGTGAGGCGGGTCGGGGATTCGCCGTAGTCGCCTCGGAAGTAAAAGCGCTGGCCGAGCAGACCGCGAAGGCGACCGGCGAGATCGGCCAGCAAATCACCGGCATCCAGGCTGCGACGCAGGAGTCGGTGGGCGCGATCAAGGAGATCAGCGGCACTATCGAAAGATTGTCCGAGATCTCCTCGACCATTGCGGCTGCGGTCGAAGAGCAGGGCGCGGCGACGCAGGAGATTTCCCGCAACGTCCAGCGGGCGGCGCTAGGCACCCAGCAGGTCAGTTCCAACATCGTCGAAGTGCAGCGCGGCGCCAGCGAGACCGGTTCGGCGTCTTCACAGGTTCTCTCCGCTGCGCAGTCGCTGTCCCGCGACAGCAGCCGCCTCAAGCTCGAAGTCGGCAATTTCCTCAATACGGTACGTGCGGCCTGATTCAGGAGCCGGTCCCAGACATCGCCGGCGGAGCTTGCCGGCGGAACAGGATCTTCTGGTAGAGCCAGCCGATCGCCACCAGCACGAGCCCCAGCCCAATGAAGGACAGCGCCCGGTAGACGCCGGTCAGCGCCGACATGTCGATCGCGAACGCTTTCAGGATCGTCAGCGCAATGACGACCGCGGACGCCAGGCGCGCACGCTGCGACTGCACGGCGACGCCGATGCCGAGCAGGGCGACCCCGAACACGAGCCACGCGATCGAATAGGTGTATTGTTCGAGATCGGTGGTCTCGCCTTCGACGAGAACCGGGCCGTGATAGAGCCTGCGGATCTCCAGCGTCACATAGGCGAGCGCGAAGATGAGCGCGCCGGCCGCGATGGAGTTGGCGTAGGCCTTCGGACGCTGTCCCGCCGCGGCATAGGATAACAGCAACATGAGGATGGCGGGCAGCGCATAGCCGAGCAGCAGCAGATTGACGACGGCGCTGCCGACATCGATCCGCCACAGCATCGGATTTTCCAACAGCAGCAGCCCGAAGACGCTGACTAGCGCGGCAAATACCGTGAGCAGGACCGCGCCGACATTATGCACGATGCTGTGGGTGACGATGCGCAGCCGCTCCAGCCCGATCGCCAGCGCGAGCATCGCGCAGACCTCCAACGCGAATTCGGCGAGCGATGGAACGGCGGCGTACACGTCGCCGCCGTTGACGGCATGGCGGATCTCCATGAACGCGAACAGCATGGTGAACAGGATCGCGGCGGCTTCCACGATGCGCAGCGGCGCGTCGTCGCCTCGCGGGCGCATGAAATGGGCCCCCGCCCAGAACGATGCCGCGGGGACGCCATACCCCCACAGCAGCCAGTTGAAGATCAAGGTGGTGCCGACGGCGTCGCCGACGATGCGCGGCTCATAGCCGATCCGCAGCACGACGATTCCCGCAAGGATCGCCGCCAGCGTGCGCAGGAACCGGATCGGCCGCTGCATCGAGATCCAGGCGGTGCCGAGCGACATCAAGGCGAGCGCGATCGTGAGCCAGCCCTTCTCCAGCGCGAAGGTCAGCGCCAGCGCCAGCGCGGCAAGCGTGCCGGTGGCGAACAGCGCAATTGAAATTGCAAGCCCGGGCCGGCTGTCGCGCCGGGCGAGAATTTCGGTCGCGGATCCAAAGGCGGCCGCGAGCAGCACGGCGAGGATCGCAAACGGGATCGAACGGTCGAGATGAGCGATACGCGCGTAGAGCGCGACCAGAAGCGCCAGCGGCGTGAACACCGCCGCGCCCGACCACACCACGGGGATGATGGCGCTGACGGAGCGACCTTGGGCGAGATACCCGGCGGCGCCGAAGCCGATCGCGAAGATCGCCGCAGCGATCAGATGCAGCGTGACCGAACTGTCGGTCGCGGCGGGGCCTCCCATGCCGGGCAAGGGTCCGCCCGGCAGCACCAGCATGTCAGGGTTGCCGCGCACCGCCCATTCCGCGAACACGACGAAGACGAGGACGGCGGCCGCGGCGATCGCGCCGGTCGCGGCCGGCGCGCGCCAGGCGATCAACAACGTGCCGGCGACCAGCACGGTGAAGGCGACGAGCGCGGCATCGGCATGAAAGCTCGCGAGCACGATCAAGGTTGCGCCGAGCAGATAGGCGGCAAGCGCGCCGCAGGAGACCGGCTCGATCTGTCCTTCGTCCACGGTTGGACCGAACATGAATCCGCACACCACGAAAACTGCGGCGAGGACGAAGCCCGTCATGACGTGGAATGCGTGCGGAGCGACCATCGACGGGCCGCATTGCAGACATGGCAAGGTCCAGATCAACGCCAGCACGATCGTGGTCACCACCAACCAGCGCCACATCCGGGTCCGTGCCAGCGCAAAGGCAGCAGTGGTGACGATTGCGAGGTAGACGTAGAGCGCCCAGAAGTCTGGCCGCTCCGAAGACACCAGTACCGGCGTGGCGAAGGCGGCGGCGATGCCGAGGCCGGCCAGTGCCGGCCCGTGCAGGAGCGCCGCGGCGAGCGTGCCGAGCGCGACCAGCCCGAGCAGGATGAAGGCGCTTGCCGGCGCGAGAAAGCCGTAGATCGCGTAGGCCGCATACACTGTCGCAAACGCCACCGCCGTCCCGGCGGCGGTCAGAATGGCGGGAATATCGGCGATCGGCAGCGCTTCGATGCTCGAGATGCTCTCCTTGCGGCGCGTCCATTCGCCAGCGGCCAGTAGCGCCAGTGCAAAGGCGCCGCCGAGCAGGGTCCGCACGCCGGGGCCGAGCAATCCGGCCTCGATCGAGTAGCGGACCAGGAAGAAGCCGCCGAGCGCCAGCGTCAATCCGCCGACCCAGACCACCCAGCGGGTGCCGAGGCGTTCCTCGAAACCGGGGCCGGTTTCGGGTGCGGCCGCCGGCACATCCGGTATTGGCGGCGGCGGCGCCGGCTCGCGCGCCGCGGCTGGCTCGGTTGTTTCGATGGTGACCGCGTCCGCCTCTGAGGGCGCGATCGGAGCTTCCGGCACGGGAAGTGGCGGCGGCGCGGACGTTGCCGGCGTCGCTGCCGAAGCTTCGATCTGAGAGGCCTCGATCCGATCGAGCCGTGCGCGCAGCGCGTTCGCCTGGTTGAGCGCTTTGCGCGCAAACAGAAGCGCTACGGCGGCAATCGCAAACGAGAAGTAATCGAGCACCGAGTAGAAGTCGGACAGCGAATCGAACATCGAGCATCCCCCCGGCGATCGACCCCAACGACGGAGCCTATCGCGTTCATCCTCTAGCGCCGCCCGCGCACGCGCAGGCCAGGCGCCGGCCGCTCCTGCAACACTTCACGGCGGAAGCGAAACAATGCGGCGGGGCGCCCCCCAGTCTGTGTCGACATCACACCGGTCGGTTCGACCAGGGCGCCGGATTCCACCAGGCGGCGGAAATTCTGCTTGTGCAGATGGCGACCCGAAATCGCCTCCACGGTCCGCTGCAACTCGGTGAGTGTGAACTCGGGCGGCAGAAGTTCAAAAACCACCGGGCGATATTTGAGCTTGGCGCGCAGCCGCGCGATCGCGGTTGCGAGGATTCGCCGGTGGTCGAAGCGCATCGACACGCCGAGTCTGGGGACCTTTGTCCGCGACAGCGCCGCCGGCCGACCGTCGCGCCGCGCCTCCTCGACCAGTCCGGCTTCGTAGAGCAGTTCGTAGCGGTCGAGCACGCGTTCCTCGTCCCAATGCGCACCCTCGGTGCCGAAATAGAGCCGGATGCGTTCCTTGCGGCTCAGCGCACGCGTCGTTTCCGGTGTCTCGCCCTCCGCGGCCCAGCGCGCGAGTTCGGGAAGAATGTCGCGCTCGATCATGTCGGGCCGGGCGTCGCGCCAGTCCTCCCACGGGAAGAAGCGATACCAGGGCTCGAAGCTCGCGCCCGGCGCGCGCGCCGCGTTGTTGGCGGCGCGGGTCAGCGCCAGATAGCCGATCGAGGCGACATGCACCTCGGTGTCGCCGGCCTGGGCGTGCCGGCCGCGGTCGCCGAACGTGTAGAGCTGCTCGACATAGCCGAGCCGCAATCCCGTCTGTTCTTCGACCCAGGCGCGCAGGCCGATCTCGAAGGTGCGGTGTGACACTGCATCGAACGGACCGAACGGGAGCGTGGGCAGCTTGTCGTTGCCGATTGCGGTCAGGATCAGCGGCTCGTTGCCTTCGAGCGCGACAATGGCCGCGGTCAGGCCGATCTCGATCGGCTTCAGTTCGCTCATTCGAGATCGATGCGGAATGGCCGGCCTTCCACCACCATGCTGCCCGGTCCCATTTCGTCGAGTGCGCGCAGCATGCGGCCCTCGCGCCCCAGCGCCTTGTCGGCGAGGCCGACGATCAGGCGGTTCGGCGAAGCGATCGGGGAGGCGGCGCGAATCTGCTTCGCGATCGCGATCTCGTCGCGATGCGGATTGAGCAGGCAGACTGCCGCAAACGCACTCGCGGTCGAGCGGCTGATGCCGGCATAGCAGTGCACCACCATCGGCGCGTTGCGGTCCCAGCCGCGCACGAAGTTCAACACCTGCTCGATGTGACGGTCCGACGGCGCGACGAAGCCGTCGAGCTCTTCGGTGATGTCGTCGACCTGGACTTTGAGGTGATTGGCGGGGAGTACCGACGCCGGCCGCTGTACCTGAGCGACATTGGCCATCACCGTCAGCACATGGCTTGCCCCGGTCAACCGGACGGTTTCTGGCAATGCGGCGAGCGAGCAGACGTGGATCATGGCGGTCCTTCGAGTTGCCGTGATTATAGTACGCAGTACCTGCCCTTGCCCATCCTACGCCGATGCGGTCAGCGCGGCGAACCGCGCCAGGAAGCGCTTCGCGGCCTTGGCGGCGCTCCAGGGCGTCAGATAGTCCTGCCGCGTGGTACTGGTGAGGCCTGGATCGCGGCCGAACAGGCGGCTGGCCTCGCCTTGCGAAAACCCGGCAAGCTCGGTCGCTTCGAGATAGGCCGCACCCCGATCGGCCGCCTTGATCTGCTGGGTGACGTCTGCAGCCAGCACCGGCGGCAACCCGAAGCGGATATGGATCGCCGCCAGCAGCCGCTTTTCGACCGCCTTGTAGCCGTCCCCGAGCACCGCCTTGAACGGGGAGATCATGTCGCCGATGACATATTCCGGCGCGTCGTGCAGCAGGGCGGCGAGGCGGAGATTCGTGTCGATACGCGGGGAATGTGCACGCATCACGGCTTCGACCAGCAGCGTATGCTGCGCCACCGAGAAGATATGCGTGCCGCTGGTCTGGCCGTTCCAGCGCGCGACCCGCGCCAAGCCATGGGCGATGTCGGCGATCTCGATATCGAGCGGCGAGGGATCGAGCAGGTCGAGCCTGCGCCCCGACAGCATCCGCTGCCAGACGCGCACATCGGTCAAGGGCGTCTTGTCCGCCTTCATTTGACTTTGAGGCGCGGCGCGCGGTGGCTCTTGCCGCAGGTGTCGTGACAGAAGCAGTCGACCAGATGATCGTTGACCATGCCGGTCGCCTGCATGAAGGCATAGACGATGGTCGGCCCGACGAACTTGAAGCCGCGCGAACCAAGGTCCTTGGAAATCTTGATCGAGAGCGGCGTCGATGCCGGTACGCTGGCCGTGGTCTTGAAGCGGTTGACCTTCGGCTGCGCGCCGACGAAGTCCCAGAGCAGCGCGGAGAAGCCGGGGCCTTGTTCCATGATCGTGAGCCAGGATTTCGCGCTTGCGATGGTGCCCTCGATCTTGGCGCGGTTACGGACGATGCCGACATCGTTCATCAGCGCATGGATCTTCTTGTCGTTGTAGCGCGCGATCTTGTCGGGCCGGAAATCGTCGAAGGCGCGGCGGAAATTGTCGCGCTTGCGCAGGATCGTGATCCAGGACAACCCGGCCTGGAATCCGTCGAGAATCAGCTTTTCGTAGAGTGCGCGGTCGTCATATTCCGGCACGCCCCATTCGGTGTCGTGATAGGCGACATAGAACGGGTCCTCGCCGGGCCAGGGGCAGCGCGTCAGTCCGTCGGCATGCAGGCGGGGGGAGCGGCTCATGCGACGGTCGGCTTCGCAGGCGCGCGCAACGCGTCGGGATCGGCGAGGCGAATGGCAAGGCCGCCGGCGGTCAGCGGCAGCCCCTGATCAAGCGCGTCGGTCACCCGGTCGGTCCGGATCAGCGCGAGACCGTTGCGCCCCGCGGTCGATCCGATGGTGCCGACCGGCTTGCCGCCGGCCAGGATGGTTTCGCCCACTTCCGGCGAGGGTCCGTCGAGCAGGACGCCGACGGTCCGGGTCCGCGCCGTGCCACGGTGCTGCATGCGCGAAACGACTTCCTGGCCGACATAGCAGCCCTTGTCGAAATCGACGCCATGCAGGCGGTCCATGTTGGTCTCGTGCGGAAACGCATCCCCATACATGAAGTCCAGTCCGCCGCGCGGCACGCCGCAGGCGATGCGGTGCGCTTCGTAGACGCAGCTGTCGACGAGGTCGGCACCCAGGATGTCCGCGACCTTCCCGGCAAGCGCTTGCGGCGCCAGCACGCGCCAGCCGAGCGCGGCCGTTCGCGGATCGGCAAAGGCGAGATCGGGCTTGATCACGGGATCACCGTCGAAGGCTGCGACCACGCCGAGCTCGTCGGACAGATTTTCGATTTTGACCTTGGCACGCAGTCTGTACAGACCGAGCTTGTCGGCGAGCCCCTGCGCCAGCGCGCGCGGAACGTCGATCAGGAATCCCCCGCCATGGCCTGACGGCGCCTCGGTGATGAGGAAGTCGACGACGATCTTGCCCTGCGGCGTCAGCAGCGCGGCAAACCGGCCGAGACCCGGCGCGATCCGCGTGACGTCGGTCGTGACCAGGCCGCCCAGAAAGTTGCGCGCGTCCTCGCCGCTGACCTTCACCACGCCGCGGTCGGGCAGAAACGCTGCTTTCATAAGTGTTTCTCTCGCGAAGTTCCTGTTGAAAAGTTGGCTGCAGCCATTAACAGGTCAAGTTAAGCCGCCGCCGCGCCCCTCACAAGGCCCGCGCACAAAGCAAGTTCCCCAAGGCGGGCTTTCGAGGACCGATGAACAAGCGATTCGACACCATTCTCATGTCCGGCACCGTGGTCAATCAGGATGGCGAGGGCATCCGTGACGTCGCCATCTCCGATGGCCGGATCGCCGCGATCGGCGCGCTCGGCGCGGGCGACGCCACTGATGTGATCGACTGCAAGGGGCTGCATATCCTGCCGGGCGTGATCGACACCCAGGTGCATTTCCGGGAGCCCGGCCTCACCCACAAGGAGGATTTGGAGACCGGCTCGCGCAGCGCGGTGATGGGCGGGGTGACGGCGGTGTTCGAGATGCCGAACACCAATCCGCTCACCGTCACGGAAGCGACCTTCACCGACAAGGTCAACAGCGCGCGTCACCGCATGCATTGCGATTTCGCCTTCTTCATCGGGGCTACGCGCGAGAATGTTCAGGATCTGCCGGAGCTCGAACGCGCGCCCGGATGCGCGGGGGTCAAGGTGTTCATCGGCTCCTCGACCGGGGCACTTCTGGTGGAGGATGACGAGAGCCTGCGCCGGATCTTCCAGGTGATCCGCCGCCGCGCCGCCTTTCATGCCGAGGACGAATATCGCCTCAACGATCGCAAGCATTTGCGCCTCGAAGGCGATCCGCGCTCGCACCCGGTCTGGCGCGACGAGACCGCGGCGCTTAAGGCGACGCAGCGCTTGGTCAAGCTCGCGCGTGAGAGCGGAAAACGCATCCATGTGCTGCACATTTCGACCAAGGAAGAAATCGAATTCCTGCGCGACCACAAGGATGTGGCGTCCTGCGAGGCGACGCCGCATCATCTCACGCTGATTGCACCGGACTGCTACGAGCGGCTCGGGACCCTGGCGCAGATGAATCCGCCGGTGCGCTCGGCCGAGCACCGCGACGGTATCTGGTACGGAATCGCGCAAGGAATCATCGACGTGCTCGGCTCCGATCACGCGCCGCATACGCTCGAGGAAAAGGCGAAGGCCTATCCGGCCTCGCCCTCCGGCATGACCGGGGTGCAGACGCTGGTGCCGCTGATGCTCGACCACGTCAATGCCGGGCGATTGTCTCTTGCTCGGTTCGTCGATCTCACCAGCGCCGGTCCGGCGCGGCTCTACAACATCGCCTGCAAGGGACGCATCGCCGCCGGCTACGACGCCGATCTCACCGTGGTCGATCTCAAGCGAACTGAAACCATCACCAACAAATGGATCGCCTCGCGCGCGGGCTGGACGCCGTATGACGGCGTCAAGGTCACGGGCTGGCCGGTCGGCACCTTTCTGCGTGGGCGGCGCGTGATGTGGCAGGGCGAACTGGTGACGCCGTCGACCGGTGAGGCGGTGCGGTTCCTGGAGACGCTGAGGGCTTAGGGGGCTCGTTGCCGAGCATGGCGAACGCCAGCGAAGCAATCTAGTTGATGCCGTCATTCCAGGGCGCGAGTGAAACGAGCGAACCCGGAATCTCGAGATTCTCCGATGAGCATTGCACATCGTAGTTCGATGCTTCGCATCGCCTCGGAATGACTCCAGCTGGAATGCTTCGTCGCAAGTGCTCCTCGCAATGACGGCCAGTAGCGCCTCCCAAGCACCGCTGTCATGCCCAGCGAAAGCGGGGCATCCAGTACGCCGCGGCCTCTCGGGTCGATCACCGATGTCCCGGAATACTGGGTCGCCCGGTCATAGGCGAGCGGAAGCGACGCCGTCCTTCGGACGGCTATGCCGGGCGATGACAGCTGAGAGTGCGGCGCGCTACTGCCGCGCCAACGCGACGGAGAATTCGCCGTTGTGCACGCGCAGGATCAGCCCCTCGACGAATGTCGCGACCGCGTCCTCGCCATAGGTCCCGACCAGTTCGGCGAGCGCTGCGAACAGGCTCGCCTGCGCCAGGCAGTCACCGTCGACTCCGTCGTGCCGGGCCTCTGCCCAGGCCTCGCTGAGATAAGTCAGCGCAGCCTGCTTCTGCTGGTGGTCGGGCATCGGCGCGCGGGCGGTGGTGAAGGGCACGGGAGGGCTCATGGAACTGGGGGGAGGGGACGTTGTTTAGCGCTCCAGGGCGGAGCGCGTTTGCAGGGCGTGCGCGAGTGTCCCGGTTCTGACATTCGTATCGTTTTTGCCGCAGGCTGGTTTACGAATGTCAGAACCGAGGGACATTAGCTAGCATGCAACGCGAGGCCCGCTAACCTACTTCTTTAAGAACGGTTAACAGCCCCGCAGAAGTTCAATCGACTACACTAACTCCATGTGTAGCCGCGAGAATTCGCGTCGTCCCCGCGGGCATCCCGGCTTGCTCAGCTGGCAACTCCTCCCTTGCGGATGTCCGCAATGCTCCCGGTGAAATAGAAGGCGTCGGCAGGCAAATCGTCGTGCAGGCCGTCGAGGATTTCGCGGCAACCGCGCAAGGCTTCAGTGCGGCTCACGTAACAGCCCGGTCGTTTGGTGAAGGCCTCGGCGACGAAGAACGGCTGCGCGAAGAACGCCTGCAGTTTTCGTGCCCGCTCCAGGAGAACGGGATCCGGCGTGAGCTGCGGATTGTCTTCGGCGGCTCGCAACGAAGCGATGGCTTCGCGCGTGCGTCGCGCGATATCCACAGCAGCGGCGCCGATGAGATTTTCATCCAGCAGCCGCGAGCGCGTCGTCAGCACGTCGACCCCGGGATAAATCTTGCGCAGGATCAGCTTGCGCGCGAGCTGCACCACCGTGTCGACCGGCGCCAGGGCTGCCAGCGTCTCGGCCGTCCACGGTCCTTCCACGCCGGTCAAGAAGAACGTCTGCACGGCGCCGACCGTACCCTCGCTGTAGCCTTCGCTCTTCAGTTCGTCGGCGAAGGAGCGGTTTTCGTCCAGCGAGGGCGGCCAGATTTCGGAAGGCGGCGGGATCAGAACGAACAGGGTGACCGGATGGCTGCTGTTGCTGATGCGGCGCACGATCTCTTCCATCACCACGGTATTGCCGGTGCCGTATTCGCCGGCGATGGCGACGCTGCCGCCGGCGCGGATCGGAGACATCACGTCGATCACCTTGATGCCGGTCTCGACAATCTCGTTGGATTGCCGGCCATCGGTGGCGGCGGCCGTGAGCAGCGGCACCAGGCGGTCGAACTGGATCGGGCTGATCGCTGTCCTGGGCCGGCGGCGCGAACTCAGAACCGTGGCGCCCCTCGGCAGCGGTTCGATCGGCGCGTTCGCGACGCCGCGCACGATGCCGTCGCCCGAACGCTGCATCACATGGATCGTCACGCTGCGCTTGCGCGCTTCGTCGCTCACCGCGAGTTCCGTCATCAGATCCGGCAGCGCGGCCGGATCGAACAGCGCCTCGACCATGTCGCCCCTGGTTTCGATCAGGCGGCCAATCCGGTTGGCGAAATCATTCGGCAGCGCCTGTGAGTGGAGGTTGTTCGTGACCATGGTCAGCATCCTCTGTTTCAACTGCGAGCGGGCGGCGTGCAGGCGATTGTTGACCGTTGCCGCCGACAGCCCGAGGAAGGCGGCAATGTCCTGATGCGAACATTCGTGAATGAAGAACAGCGCGGCCGGCTCGCGCAGGCTGTCCGGCAGTTCCGAGATCGCGGCAAGAGCGGCCGCGGCCTGCCGTCGCTGCTCGAGGACATGATCGGCCGGCGGCTCCTCGCTCGGCAACTCCTCGGCCTCGGTCAGCGGCACCGCCTGCAGCCGTTTTCGCCGGATCACGCGGAAGGCGTGATGGCGGACGATGCCCCTGAGCCAGCCCGGAAATGCCGCGGGCTCGGTGAGGGTTGGGAGTGCCTTCCAGGCCGCCACGAAGGCTTCCTGAACGACGTCCTCCGCCTGCTGGAAATCGCGCACCAGGCTCAGCGCGGAGCCGAAGGCTGCATGCTGGAAGCGGCGCGTCAGGTCGACGAACGCCCTGACGTCGCCTCCGCGTGCGTTTCGAACCAGCTGCTCGTGATCCATCGCGATGGCCCTCTCACCCACAAGGTGCCGGGAAGGGCAGTCTAGCTTTGGATCAGACCGAAAAAATACGGGGGTGCTGTCTGCAACCTAATTCGCGTAGCGCGCGGTGAGGTCGCGGGAGATTTTCGAGCCCTCGTCGATGTAGCGGCGGATCGCCACCAGCGCTGCCGGCGTGCAGGTCCGGTAGGTCTGCTGGAAGCCGTTATAACCGCGGTTGAAGCCCGCGATCATGCGCGCCCTGCGGTCGCCGGACGGGGTTTCGGCATCGATCAGCGCCTGCATTTCGTTGCGCCATTTGGGGCCTTCATTGGTGCCGCAAATGCCCCGCAGGTAGTGCAGGGTGCCGAGGATTTCGGCCAGCCGCTGCAGATCGCCATCGAAGGGCGCGGCCGCGTCCTCGGCCCGCGCCGGGCCCAAAAGGCAGGCAAACAGCAGCACGAAAATAGCCAGCAAGCGCTTCGACACAAAGAGGCCCATGATGGGGGTCATATGCCTTCCCAAAGCGCTGGAAGCAAGGCGGGCGGCCCTTTGTTTCAGGCTGATAGCAGGCCCCTGGCGGCCTGAATGACCTCCACGAGGCCGTCGGTGAGCCGGAGATCGCCGAGCGCGTCGGGCGCGAGCCATCTGAAATCGTCGTGTTCGTCGTTGAGCACCGGCTCCTTGCCCGCCCAGCGCGCCGCGAACGACAGGATGACATAGTGCCCGCCGCCGCCGGCGGCCGGCAGCACCTCACGCCAGCCGGCGAGGCCGACAATCTCGATTTTCAGGCCGGTCTCCTCACAGACCTCGCGGTTCAGGGCGGCGTGCAGGGATTCGCCGAACTCCACCCGGCCCCCGGGCAGCGAATAGAGGCCCTTGGCCGGCGCGCGTGCGCGCCGCACCAGCAGGATCTTGCCGTCCCGCAAGATCACCGCGCTGACCGCGAGCTGGGGATGGGTGGGCTGGATGGGTGAGGTCAAGGCACGATCCCGAAAAGCATGCCCCATGACCTATCAATGGGTCATGATGTAGTCGACGTCATCTTCGGAGCCGCCATTGATGATGCCGCCGGCGGCCATCACCAGCGGCTTGACCCAGCTGACGGCCTGTTCCGCGAGCCTGGCGCGGGTCTTGTCCTGGTTGGCCTCGCTCATGGCCGTGCCGACCGCGGTCAGGATCGAGGTCATCGTATTGGTCAACTGATCGAATTCGGCGCGGATGACAGGATCGGCCGAATCATAGGCTGAAATCGCGAGGTCGCGCGCCCTGAAATTGGAGGCCGTGAAGTGCTCGGCATAGGACAGAGGTTGCCATTCGAGGAAGTCGCCCACGCATTCCGGCATATCGGGAACCATTTCGAGCAGCATGACCGCCTCGTTGAAATGATTCAGATAATCGGTGGCAAGCCCGGTGCGGGGATTGATGTTGGCGGCGCGCAATTCCGCCGCGCGTGCCTCCTCGTTGAGGCCCGCTAGCGGAGCGCGCCCGGCCGGCGCGTTTGATAAGGCCATCGCGGTCATCGTTACACTTTTAGCGTGCCGAGTTAAAAGGTCCTGAACAGGGGATCAATTCGGTGGCATTATGTGTGGACGGTTCGTCATTACCTCACCTCCTGCGGCGCTACGGGAAATTTTCGGTTACCCGGAACAACCCAATTTCCCGCCGAGGTATAATATTGCTCCGACACAACCTGTGCCGGTCGTGATCGTCGAGCACGGTGCGCGGCATTTCAGATTGATGCGCTGGGGACTGATGCCCGCTTGGGTCAAGGATCCCCGTCAATTTACGTTGTTGATCAACGCGCGCTCCGAGACCGTGAAGGACAAGCCCGCCTTCAAGAATGCGCTGAAGCGGCGGCGCTGCCTGATCCCGGCGGACGGCTATTACGAATGGCAGGCGGCCTCAGGGCGCAAGCGGCCGTTCTTCATCTATCGCCGCGACGGGCGCCCGTTCGGGTTTGCGGCGCTTAGCGAGACCTGGAGCGGTCCCAATGGCGAGGAAGTCGACACGGTGGCGATCGTCACGGCGCCGGCGAGCGCGGACCTTGCAGCGCTGCATCATCGCGTCCCCGTGACCATTGCGCCTGATGATTTCGCGCGCTGGCTCGACTGCGCCGCAGACGACGCGGACGAGGTGATGGAGCTGCTGGTTCCGCCTCGACAAGGTGAATTCGCCTGGCACGAGGTCTCGACCAGGGTCAACACCGCCGCCAATGACGATGCGCAACTGATCCTGCCGATCACGGACGAGCAGCGCGCGGCCGAAGCGCCGAAGCCCAGGGAGTCGAAGTCTGCGAAAGCCGTGCCGCGCAAGCCGGCGCCATCAGGCGATGACGGGCAGGGGTCGCTGTTTTGATTTTCGTTCCGGTGGCCGCAACAATGGCCTCTTGGTTCGAGACGCCGCGCGCCAAGTCTTGCGCGTCTGCGGACGCTTGCGCGCATGCGCGGCTCCTCACCATGGGGGTGTCAGACCTCATCCTGAGGAGCATTGCCAAAGCAATGCGTCTCGAAGGATAGAGCCACCGATTTCGCAAGTTACGCCTGGGCTACCTGAAAATATTCAGTGCGGCATATTGCAGGAGCATGATGGTCTTGGCATCGACGATGCCGCCATTCGCGATCATCGCGAGCGCTTCATCGATCGGCAATTCCAGCACCTCGATGTCCTCGCCTTCGGACGCGATCCCGCCGCCGGCCCCGATCCGCATCTCCGGCGCGTAGGCGGCGACGAAGAAGTGCAGTTTCTCGGTTACGGAGCCCGGGCTCATGAAGGCTTCGAAGACTTTGCTGACCTCGCCGAGCCGGTAGCCGGTTTCCTCTTCGGCCTCGGCGCGGATCCGCGCCTCCGGCGATTCGTCGTCGAGCAGGCCGGCGGCGGCCTCGATCAGGAGATCGTCATGGCCGTTGACATAGGCCGGATAGCGGAACTGGCGCACCAGCACCACGGTCCGTTGCCGGAGATTGTAGGGCAGCAGCACAGCGCCGTTGCCGCGGTCATAGCTTTCGCGGTGTTGCGTCTGCCATTGCCCGTTGTTGCGCCGCCATTCGAAGGTCGTGGTCCTGAGCGTGTAGTGGTTGTCGGAGAGCAGGCGAACGTTCTGGACGCGGATACGGTCGGACACGGTCATCGGGCTGCCTGGCGTTTGCGGTGGCTCTCTCAGCCGGGAAGGCTAGCCACACCAGACGTCCGGTGTAAACCTCGGCTGTGCGCTCCCGCGATTATCTCCTCGTGCTAGCCCGGAGGAAATGCCGCAATCGATTTGACGAGAAACCCCAACAGGAAACTCGCGGTACGAAAAACCCATTGGTTTCGCGTTCCCGTCACGATCAATCTCACAAGGATCAGCAGGATTGCGATCACCACCACATTATAGGCGAGGTATATGACGACGGACCATTCGTGCGGGCTGTATCCGAAAACCAGTTTGCCGGCAGCAGTCTCGGCAAAGGCGACGCCGGTGAAGAAACGAAGACCAAAGGTCGCGATAAGGTAGCCGATCGCCGCGATGACAAGAGGCGACGCCTGTTGCTTGAGAACGTGCCAGCGCTCCTGTTTGTTCAGCTTGTCGGAAAAAAGCTGGTTGAGTTTGTCCGCCTTGGCGAAATAGTTTCTCAGGTTCTCCGAGATCCCGCCGATGCCGGCAACGACCGTCGCTGTCTTGTCCGGCGCGGATAGCTGCTCCTGTGTCCATATTTCATTCTGAAAGTCCGTGTACGGGTCTCCGGCGATTTGATCGAGGATGAAGCGTGCTGCCGCCGGCTCCATCCCCAATTCACCTGCGAATATTGCCAGTTGGGCCGGCGCCGCAGCCTGCTTGGACTCCGGCGCGGGCGGAGTCATGCCAGCCGCGACCGTTTGATTGACGGTGTCGTCGCAGCCCGACAGAAAATCGCCGACCTCAACGCCAGTGCGAAACCCGAATTTTTCGACGACCTTCATCTTTTCGTCATCGAAATACATTCTGACCAGTGCCTGACCGCAGCAGTCCAGGATAAACGAAAACTCCATCCCGGATCTGATCGTCAGGGCGACCGGATCGGCATAGGCAAGCTGCAGATTGGTTCTCACGCCCTCATCGATGAATCGTTCTGCGATCGGCACGCTGATGCCGTCGATCTTGGTAAGCTGCTGCACATCTTCTCCGCCGCTATCTGCATCCAGCTTGAGCGGTACTCCCGCGGTACGGCGCATGAACTTGAGGACGGTGTCGGTCGGAAAGGCGCCGACGAAGAATGCCAGTGCGCCAGTGCTCAACGTGACCGCAGAACCGGTGACGACGCCCGCAAACGCCGAAATCGCAAATCCAAACGGCAGCGATACCAACAGCCGCAGCGTGGCGCGATTGATGTCTGAGGTGACGACATCATTTTGTCGGGCGCGAATGATGAGATCATAGGTGATCCAGACGTAGGCGCCCGCCAGCGAGAAGATCGCTATTTTCGCGGTCCCTTCGGTTGCACCGGCCCAGTCGTGCCCGTAGACCCAGGAGACGCTGAGATAGGTCAAAATGAGCAGTGCGACGGCGAAAAGGAGGACCGGAAAGAAAAACAGCGGTCGGCCGTAACGGACGTCGTAGTTCTTCGCGAACCCCGCGCTGTCGAGAAAAGTGCTGTTTGGACAGAAGGTCCGTCGATAGAGGTCGATCGACTTGTCCGACAGCCGCGAGATGATCTGTTGCTTCCGCGCCGGCCAGCCGAAGCAAAGGTAATGGCCGACCGGAATCAAGGGCAGTGCTGCGACGATCCCCGTGCCAATCAAAATCGTGTTCTGCAAATTGCTCACTGGAAAATCCTTTTTGCAAAATCGTTCGTGACAATGCGGGCAAGGAGTTGCCCCTTAAAGAGTCGGATTCTTCTCAAATAGGCTTCTAAACAGGCTTCGCCGAAAGTGGCAGTTGCGCCATGATCCGTACTCTGCATGTGGCTCTGGCGGAGCGGCCAGATACCGTTGCATCCATTCCGGACGGGGTGATCATTTAACAACTAAAGGAAGAGTGCAAGCCGTATTGCCTCTCGGCAGAGGCGATCGTGCCGATATCCTGATCGGCTCGGAGGTATTAAGTTTCTTGTGCGGTGCGCCTACGGCGTCGGCTCGCGGCCGTCGAGCCATTTGGCGTAGACGACACGGTCCTGCTCGGAATAGTCGAGCGTCTCGTAGAAGGCCTGCACCTTGGTGTTGTCCGATCGCACCAGCAGCATCAGTTTCGGGATGCCCCGCTCGCGCAGCCATTGTTCGGCCGCCGCCATGATGACGCGGCCATAACCCTTGCCGCGGCACTCGGGATCGACGCTGACATAGTAGACCCAGCCGCGATGGCCGTCATGGCCCACCATGGCGGACGTCACGATCCGGTCGCCATCGCGGCCGATCAGCACGGTGGCGTTGCCGTCGCGCCGCGCAATCGCAATGTCGGCTGCGGGATCGTTCCAGGGCCGCGTAAGCCCGCAGCGTTCCCACAGTGCAGTGACGGAGGCGATGTCGTCGTCCTCGATCGGCGCGATCGAGAGATTGCTCGCGAAATCCATGTCGAGAAGCCTTCCCGGTTCCACTGAATCAGAGATTGACAATGTATTGTCCTTTTCTGACATCTTCCTTTCACGGCGATGAGATCATGCCGCCATTGCGCACAACCAGGATCCGGAACAAAAGATCCCTGGTGCACCGTGAGGCGAACGCGATCTAAAGCACTTTTCCCGGGTTCATGATGCCGAGCGGATCGAGCATCGCCTTGAAGGAACGCATCAATTCGAACGCGACCTTGTCCTTCACGTCAGGCAGTTCATCGCGCTTGAGCACGCCGATGCCGTGCTCGGCCGAGATCGATCCGCCCATCCTGCGCACGATGTCGAACACGACGGCGTTGACCTCGTGCCAGCGGGCCATGAAATCGGCGGTGTCGGCGCCGACCGCCTGGCTGACATTGTAGTGGATGTTGCCATCGCCGAGATGGCCGAACGGCACCGGGCGCGCGCCCGGGATCAGCCGGACCACGGCGGCATCGGCTTCCGCGATGAAATCCGGCACTGCCGCCACGGGGACGGAGATATCGTGCTTGATCGAGCCGCCTTCCGGCTTCTGCGCCGCCGACATTTCGTCGCGCAGTTTCCAGAACGCCTTGCGCTGGCCGATGTTGGCCGCCATGACGGCGTCATCGACAATGCCGGCCTCCAGCCCCTCGGCCAAAATCGCCTCCAAGGTGGCGCGGGCGTCGTCGCGCGGCGACGACAGTTCCATCAGCACGTACCAGGGATGCTTGGCTGCGAGCGGGTCGCGGATGTCGATGCCGTGGCGGATCGAGAAATCCACCGCGATCTCGGACAACAATTCGAAACTGGTCAGCGCGCCCGCGGCCTCGGCCTGCGAGATCGCAAGCAGCTTCAGCGCCTGTGCCGGGGATGCCAGCCCGACGAACGCGGTCTCGATCGCGCGCGGCTTCGGAAACAGTCTTAACGTCGCCGCGGTGATGATGCCGAGCGTGCCTTCCGCGCCGATGAAGAGGTTGCGCAGGTCGTAGCCGGTATTGTCCTTCTTCAGCTTGGACAGCGCATTCAGCACGCGCCCGTCGGCCAGCACCACCTCCAGCCCGAGCGCCATCTCGCGCGCCACGCCGTAAGCCAGCGCCGCGGTGCCGCCGGCATTGGTCGAAAGATTGCCGCCTATGGTGCAGCTTCCCTCCGCGGCGAGCGACAGCGGGAACAGCCGGTCGACATCGGCGGCGCGCTGCTGGGCGATCTGCAACACCACGCCGGCCTCGCAGGTCATGGTGTTGGAGGCGGGATCGATCTCGCGAATTCGATCCATCCGCCGCATCGAGACGACGACCTCGCCATGATGCGGGGTCTGGCCGCCGACCAGGCCGGTGTTGCCGCCCTGCGGCACCAGCGCGATTTTTTGCGCGGTCGCTAATTTGCAGATGGCGGAAACTTCCGCGGTCGAGCCGGGACGCAGCACCAGCGGCGAGCGCCCCTTGAACAGGTCGCGCTCCTCGGTGACGTAGGGTGCGATATCGGCCGGTTCCGTCACGGCATATTTGGCGCCGACGATGCTCTTGAATTTCGCGATCAGCTCGGGTGGCAACGGCGGCTGGGAGGTCTGGACGATATTCATGGGTCTTGGTCTTTCGGCTTCTTCCCCGGTCGGTCCCGCTTGCGGGCGGCAGCCAGTCGTTGCTGGCCTCGCCCACTGTGTCGCGGTACCGGCTTCAGCGCGACGGCGCTGGCGGTCACTCCTTAATACAGGAACTGTCACTTAGCGATGCCCTGATCCCCCCTTGAAACACGACTCAGCCATCGGTGATAGAGGGGGCCAGGCTTGCGCCGGCGCCCTGCTGCCCTTCACCGCGGCGGGGACAAGGAAAGCAGAGCGCCGGCGCGATCGTCCACTTCGTCGCATGGGGCCGACTACATCGTCGGCGGCGGCACGTCGCAGCCGGTCAGATTCGACAGGCCGCCCTCGTTGTCGAAGATATGGCCGAGGCTGGGCAGGCCAAGGTTCAGCGGGGTGAGCGTGACGTTGTTGCAGGTGACCTGGTCGACGTTGCGCAGGCGGGTAAAGATGCCGCTGCCATTGGCCGAGGAAATGCTGATCCGGTTGAGAACGACGCGGCGGATCGGCGATTCCGGCAGGGCGATGACCAGGCCCCCGCTCGTGGTGACGGTCCGCACCGTCTGCGGATTGGTGGCGGTGAGGTCGGAGATCTCGATGTCGTGCACGCGCGGCTGGGTGGCCGGGATCTGCGGCTGCGTCAGGTCGCCCTGGGTCGGGCTCGGAATGGTCGGATAGTAGGCGCTGAGCGAGATCGGCGTCGCCACGTCGGTCATATCAAGCCGTTCGATCTTCATGTCGAAGATCTCGTTGCCGCGGTCGCGGCCGGTCTTGATGCGGAAGCCGTTGTCGGTGCCGAGGAAGGTGATGTCGTGGGCGCGGATATGATTGACGCCGTTCACGGTTTCGCTGCCGACCGACATGCCGTGGCCGCGCTTGAAGGTCGAATGCGCGATATGCACATCGCTCAAGGGGAGCTTGGGCAGGCTGTAGGGCGGCTTGTAGTAGGCGAATGTGGGGATGCCGGGATTGGCGGGATCGATACCCGGCAATCCGGACTTCATGGCCACATTATCGTCGCCGGTATCGATATCGAGATGGCTGAGTTTGACGTCGGTCGACCCCACCAGATCGACGCCGTCGGTGTTGGGCGCACCGGTCGGATCGTTGGCATTGTTGAACACGCGCAGGCCTTCCACGGTCACGTCGGTGTCGTAGCGCAGCCCGAGGTCCCACATCGGCGAATTGGTCAGCAGCACGCCTTCGACCCTGATGTGCCTGGAGCTGTAGAACTCGACCAGCCATGGCCGCGGCAAGCCATTGCTGGTCGGGATGTCGGGAAAACCCGGATAGGACGTCAGCTTCTTGGCGTTCGCGGCCAGTTGCCACCAGCTCAGCGCGCCCGGATTGTCTGGCGTGGCGGCGGCGGCCGGGTCGTTGCCGCTGCCGTCGATGGTTCCGTCGCCAATGATGCCGGCGTCGACGACATCATTGGCCGAGATCATCGCCTCGGGCTTGCCGGGCAGCAGCGGGCCGGTGCCGGTCATCGCGGGATCATTGGTGAAGCGGAAGGGATAGCCGATGAAGGCCGGCTGGTAGCGGGCATGGTCGGCCGTGTTCTTGAGCACCGTCGGGGCCGCGATCCGCAGCCAGATCCGGCTTTTGAGCTCGATCGGCCCGGTCACATAGACGCCGCCGCCGGTGATCGGGACGATGCCGCCGCCCTCAGTGGCGCAGTGGTCGATGGCGGCCTGGATCGCGGTCGTATTGTCGGTCTTGCCGTCATTGACGGCGCCAAAGCTGCGCGGATCGCACTGATGATTGCGATCGTCGCGGTCCCGATCTCCGCGAAATTCATCGCTGCGAACCGCGCTTGCCGCAGTCAGCGACGCCACGCATGCGAGCATCACCGCGCGCAGCACATGCTGCTTGCCCATCCGTTCCCTCCCTTGGTTTTTTTGGCCGGATACGCCTTCCGGTTGAGGGCGATGTAGCAACAAATTGCGACCGCAGTAAATCGCGCAAGCGGCGTCACATCCGCGTCGTTCCCCGGTCGGTTATTCCCGCCCCACCGCGGCGCGGCGCAGCCGGTCGTTGATGGCTTCGCCCAATCCCTCGTTCGGGATCGGCATCACCGCGATGGCGCGCGCGGCCTTGGTATCGAGGACACGAAGATGGCCGAAAAGATTGGCGGCGGCCTGGCCGAGATCGCCGGCGGCCGACAAATTCATCACCGCGCTGGCGCCGTCGACCCCCGTGATCGCCGCAGGCCCGAAGGCCAGTAATGCCTCGCCGGGCTCGACCTCGGTCGCATTGAGCCGCACGCCTGTGTGCGGCGCGTAGTGCGAGGCGAGCATGCCTGGCGCGAGCGGCTGAGCGGTCGCAGTCTCGGCATCGACCGGCGGTTGCGCAAGCCGGCGACCGAGCACGCGCTCGATGGCCGCGCGCGGCACGCCGCCGGGCCGCAGCAGCATCGGGTGCTCGAAACATCCGACGATGGTGGATTCGACGCCGACCTCGACCGGGCCGCCGTCGACGATCAGGTCGATCCGCCCCTCGAGGTCGCTCGCCACATGAGCGGCCGTGGTCGGCGAGACGTGGCCCGACAGATTGGCCGATGGCGCCACCACCGGCTTGCCGAAGGCGTGCAGGATGGCGCCTGCGATCGGGTGCGCGGGAACGCGGATGGCGATGGTGTCGAGGCCGGCGGTCGCAAGCTCGGCCACCGCACAATGGCGCGTTCTGGGGACCACCAGGGTCAGCGGTCCGGGCCAGAACGCCCAGGCCAGCGCAATGGCCTGTGGATCGAGCCGCCCGACGCCCCGGGCGGCCTCGAGACTGGCGACATGGGCGATCAGGGGATTGAACGCTGGTCGGCCCTTGGCCTCATAGAGCCGGGCGACGGCGACCGGGTCGGTGGCGTCGGCGCCGAGGCCATAGACCGTCTCGGTCGGGAACGCCACCAGGCCTCCGTCCGCGAGGCAGCGCGCCGCCTGGGCCACGGCAGCCTCGCCGGCCGGCAAAATCAGGGTGGTCAGGCCCAGTTTCACGAAGGTCCAAATCCTTACGTCCGGCTTCTTGCGGTGGGCGAAACCCAAGGCTATAAGCCGCGGTCTTAGTCGGAGTGTGGCTCAGCCCGGTAGAGCACTGCGTTCGGGACGCAGGGGTCGCAGGTTCGAATCCTGCCACTCCGACCATGATTCATTGAGTTTTCTCGTCTCATTTCGATCCTCGGTCAAGTCGGCCGCCGTTTTGGCCACCGAAACGTGCCGGCCCTTTTGGCCTTCGGCCTCTGCTGCCCGTACCGGGGTGGGTTGCCGCCGCGGCGTCCACCCAGTCCGCAAGTGTCGAGTCGGGATCCCGCTGACGATGTCATCCGGGGCGCAGCGAGAGATTTTCCGTCATTCGGCCGCCGGCGCCGACCGGCTGAAGGTCGGGAGACCTTCCGTGCGGTCCTCGATCGCCTCGGGACCCTCGGTCGGCAGCGCCTTCGCCCAGTTCAACGCGCCGTCGATGTCATCCTTCCAGATCTCCTTGGGCAGGTCGTAGACGAGCTCGACCCCGTAGCCATTGGGATCGTGGATGTAGAGACTATGGGTCATGCCGTGCTCGAGGCGGCGGTCGAACTTGATGCCCTTTTTCTGCAGGTACGCGAGATGGGCGAGCCACGCTTCGCGGCTCGGCATGGTGATGGCGATGTGGTTCACGGCACAGGGCATCCCGAACATGGCCCACGCCTCGGGCGGCGGCGGCAGGTCAGGGTTCTCGACCAGGGCGATGTCATGGTGATGGATCTCGTCGCCCTTGTCGCCCGCATAGAAACGCATGTCGGGTGGGTTGGGCCGGTCCGGCTGAGGCGTGAGCCGGCCGACCTGCCGGAAACCGACGATCTCTGTCCAGAAGCGGTGCGATTCCTCCATGTCGCGGACGTTCAGCACCAGATGATTGATGCCGCGCGGGGTGACCGGCCTGTTCATGGCGTTGCTCCGGATGTTTGTTCCCGTCCTGCCTTTATTGCGCGGCCTGCGTGAGCGCCGGTCGGGACGCGCTCGGGCCGATGTCAAGTTCCTCACTGAGGAACCGATCGAGAAGCCGGTTGGCGCGCGTGCGGTCGCCGTTGACCTGCAGCGTGGTCAGGTTGCGGCCGAGCGAGCCAAGGTAGAAGCGCTCGTACTGCTCGTTGCGGCTGCCGAGCGCGGTGGCGGCGAAGTCCCAGGCCAGCCGGAACAGCCGGCTGCGCTGCTCGGCGTTGCTACCTACGCCCCTCAGGTACTTGTCCAGCAGCGGCCGCAGCGTTTCGTCGGCCAGCGCCGCCCGCGCCGGCGTGGTCAGCAGGTTGTGCGAACCGAGCAGGCGGATGATCTCGTTGGTGCGGGGAAACCAGGTCGGAAGCGCCGCCCGCAGGGCTGCGAGCGGGGCGCACGTCGCAGGCCCACATGCCGTTGCCGTATTCGCGCGCCGCCTGCTCGGCGGCGAACACCGCGGTGCGCGCGAACTCGGCAAACATGGCGATCTCGCCCAGCATCTGCTGGACCTGCGGCTGGCCGATCGTGTTGATCGTCTCGGCCATGCGGCTCGCCAGGCCCCAGGCGAATTCCAGCTTGGTCTGCGCCCGGATCATGGTCTGCTGCATGATGTTGGGCCACCAGGTGGTCTTCATCACGGAGTTGTAGACGGCGAGATTGGCGTTGATGAACACACGATCCCTGGGCACCTCGACGTCGTCGAAGATCACGAAGGCGTCCTGCTCGTCGAAGCGGCTCGACAATGGATGGTCGAAACGATTGGTATTCACCGCCACGCTGTCACGACAGATGAAGGTCAGGCCCGGCGTATCCATAGGAATGCAGAAGCCCAGCGCATGCTCGGGCGCGGCATCGGGCATGGGTCCGCTGGGATAGACGGCGAGTTCGTCCGAGAACGGCGCCAGCGTCGCCAGCACGCGCGAACCCCGCACCAGAATGCCGTGTGCCGTCTCGCCGACCTTGTGGAGCTGCACCGGATCATGACCGATCGGGTTCCTGCCCTTGGACAGGTCGACGCTCGAATGGATGATCGTATGGGTGAGCGACAGATCCTCGCGGGCAAGCCTCTTCTGGTAGCGCACCAGATTCTCCGCACCCCGCTCGTTGCCGTTGATCGCCCATTCGTCGGCGCGGCCGGCAAAGCCTGCGAAATTGACGTTCATGAAGTCGGGGGTTCGGCCCATCAGGCCGACCGAGTATTCGGCGACGCATTCGAGGCCGCGATGGCGGCGCCGGAGGTCTTCCGGCGACCGCGGGATCATGTGGCTGACATTGATCGGCTCGCCGGTCTCGGGGTCGGACATCAGGCAGGCATCGGCATGCCGGTGCTGAAGGTCGAAGATCTCGGCCAGCGCATGGGCGGCGCCCGAAAGCGCCGGGTGGTCGACCACCGAGGAAACCTTGTCGCCGCCGACCCAAAGGTCGCGCCTGCCCGCCAGACCACGCAGGAACTGTTCGCCGGTGCGCGCCGCCATCTCACGCGGCCTCCTCCTTGGCCGCAAGACGGTCGAGTGCCGCCTTCGCATCACGCGTCATGCGCCGGACGATCTCGCCCGCCGGCAGGATCTCGTCGATGTTGCCGACGCTCTGCCCGGCCGTGAGGCAGGCTTGTTCGATATCGCCCTTGAAATCAGGTGTCGGCAGAATGGCGCTGTAGCGCGGGACGGGGATCGTCTGCCCACCGAGGATCGTCGAACCGATGATTTGGCCCTCGGCATCCTTGACGGCCTCGGCTTCCCGCCCCAGCGCGACGCGTGCACCGTCGTTGACGATCGCCCGCATCGCCTGATCTGGCCACTCGGGCCCGTAGATGGAGAGGATTGCCGTATTGCCGACGTCGGCGGACACCACGCGGTCCTTGTAGCTGTCGTGAGCTTCCGCCTCGACCGAGGCGAGAAAGCGGCTGCCGCACCAGACCGCATCGGCGCCGAGAACGAGTGCGGCCGCCATGGTGGCGCCGTCAACGATGCCGCCGGCGGCGAGCAACGGCAGGCGGGGGAAGCGACGGCGAATGCGCGGGAACAGCGTCATGGTCGAAGCCTCCGCCCGGTTATGACCACCGGCCTCGGCACCCTGGACGATGAGCGCATCGGCGCCAAGCGCGACCGCTTGCTCGGCTTCGGCGACGGCACCGATCTGCATCCAGACCTTGGTGCCGGCCTGCTGCAGCCGTTGGACATGCTGCTGCGTCGGCAGCGTCCAGAAGAAGATGGCGAGCGCCACCTTTTCCTCGATAAGGACCGAGACGTGCTCGTCGGTGACGAAGTTGCCGATCAGGTCGATACCGAAGGGCCGCCTCGTCAGTGCTTTCGTCTTCCGGACGAGATCGCGCAGGATTTCGGGCGGGTTGATGTCGGCGCCGATCGTGCCAAGCCCGCCGGCGTCGCAGACCGCCGCCGCGAGTGCGGGACGCGCGATCATGGCCATGCCTGCATTGACGATCGGGGTCGTGAGCCCGAAGGCCCGGGTAATTGAAGTGGAAAACATCCTGAATATCCTTTGCTTGGAATGAGCTGACCGGCGCCCTCGTGCCGGCCGGGAAATCGTCAAGACGGCATCGCGGCCGTGGCCGCCGAGGTACTTTTCACTGCGGCTGCATGGCCCAGCGCAACCTTTGCCATGGTCAGAACCGAGAGCTCGGTATTGACGGAGAACGCATCTGCGATGACCCCGCCAAGCCCCATGGCTGATAGCCGGCGCTCGTGCTTCTCACGATAGCGCGCAGCGGCGGCGGCATCCTGAAACAGGTAGATGCCGCCGGCCTGGCCGGTTTCCCGGTCTTCCAGCCAGATCTTCCAGATGAGCCCGTCCTCGGTCGCGATGTCATTCGCGAGGCCGCGCGAGGCTTCCGTCAGCTGCTTTCCCCACGGGCCGGAAAACGGAAACCGAAACAGCAGTGCCGTCGTCATGCTCTTGCCCCTCAGGCTGCAGGAATGTCGCCGCCAGCATATAGACTGGCCAAGTGGATGGGGTCATGATGGACCGATGAGTAATCGATGAGAAATTCTCTCATGGATGCGACGACGATTGCCGGCCTGATACGCCAGGGGCGTCGCACTGCTTTGGCCGGACGCGACGCCGAATTGCGCCTGCTGCGCCAGGTGACGGCAGCCGGAGGACCGGTTGTCGCCTACATTCACGGCCCCGCCGGCATCGGCAAGACAACGCTTGTTGCGGCGCTTGACGCGTGTCTTGAGGATCAGGGCGTCCGTCGATTGCATCTTGCGGCAGGCGCCGTGGAGCCGACGCCGACGGCAATCCTGATTGCGCTCGGCAGCGTCCTTGATCACGAGGCCCGAACGGTTGCTGGGCTTGCAGCGGCGCTTGCAAGCGTCAAGGATATCACGGTCGTGATGGTCGACGACGTCGACACCTGGCGCCTGGCGGCGTCCTGGCTTCGGGCCGACCTTATTCCCGCGCTGCCCGCAACCACGCGTTTCGTCTTCGCCGGCTCCGTCCCTCCACCGCCTGCCTGGTCGGTCGAGTACGGGCAGTACTTCCTCGACATCAGGCTCGGTGCGCTGCCGAGGGCGGAAAGCGACGCGATGGTCGCGGCGGCGGGTCTCTCGGCTGATATCGCCGAGCGCATCTGGCTCCTGAGCGGCGGTCATCCTCTCGGCCTGCGAATGGCGATCCACGCGGCACGCACCGGTTCGCTTGGCACCGCGCGCGATGCCGGCGAACTCGCCAATGCGATCCTGCACGCCATCGGCGACAGCTGTTTGCGCCGCGCGGTCGAAGCATGCGCCATCGTTCGGCGAGCCAACCGTGCCCTGGTCTCGGCCATCCTGGAAGCAGAGGAGCCGATCCCGCTTTCGCTGCTCGAGGCCGTCGAAGCGCTGCCATTCGCGAAGCGCGATGCGGAAGGAATTTATATCGCGGAACCAGTGCGGCGAGCGATCGTCGACTGGATGTCTGGCGTTGAGCCCGAACGCTACCAGCTGTGGCGCAGAACCGCCGCGGACTGGATCGTAAGCCACCTTCGCGCGGCGGGGCGCTCCGGCCGTTGGCGCCATATGGCCGATCTTCTCCACCTCCTGGAGCAGCCAGCACTTCGCAACGCGTTCTTCCCGCCGGGAGAGGAAGCGCCTCCTGTCGAACCGGCCCGCGCTGACGATTTCGACCAGATCTTTGCGCTCACCGAACTCCGTGACGGCCCCGACGAGCGCGCCCGCATCGAGGTCTGGGCTCAGCGTTTGCCGCACCGCTTTTCCGTGGCAAGGGGATCGAAGGGCGAAGTGTTGGCTTTCTATCTATTCGCACGCCAGGACGATCCGCATTCCGGGCTCGGTGCTGTCGACCCTCTGTTTGCCGCGTGGCAGGCTCATCTGGCCGCGAATCCCGTCGAGGGGGAAGTCCTGTTCATCCGCCAGATAGCGGCAAGGGCCGATGGAGCCTTTCCGCCTGGCCGTACCGCTTGCGTCCTCGACTTGAAGCGCAACTACGTTGAGCGCTGGGGGGTGGCGCGGATCTACTCCTGCGCATTCGCGGAGGACCGCGACCTGCTGCCCCGATTAGGGTTTCGTCCCCTGGAACAACCGCAAGCCGGTACGCCGGACACCATGGTGCTCGATATCCCCGGGGGCGACATGATCGCGTGGTTTTCGGCTCTTATCGATGCCGGCTCGCGTGGAATAGCCCATGGAATCTCGCATGGCGACAACCTGGATTTCGCACGCGATCGGCGGGAGATCGTGGTGGACGGACGCGCCGTCGAGCTCACGCCTCTGGAAGCGCAGGTTCTCGGCGATCTGGTCGATCGTGCGCCGGCAGTGGTGCGACGGGAGGACCTGATCGAGCGCGTCTGGCGACGCGCCCATGTTGGCAGCAACGTTGTCGATACGGTGGTGCGGACGCTGCGCAAGAAACTTGGTCCCAGACGGGATTGCATCCAGACGGTCCCCAAGTCCGGGTATCGCTATGTCGGGGCCGGCACGTCCGCTAGCCAGCACCCTCCCGCCAGCTGAGCAAGGCGCCGAACCGGCGATGGAAGAACAGAGTGAAGCTGATTGTTTTCGACTTTGATGGCACGCTGGTTGACAGTCGCGCCTTGATTTTGGCGTGCCACCGTGCGGTCTTTGATGAATTCCGGTTGCCGCTTCCGTCACCCAAGGACAGCCTGGCGCTGATCGGAAGGTCGCTTGACCTGGTGCTGGCGCAACTCGCCGGACCGCAGGCGCCGATACCGGACATGGTGAAGGCCTATGGCCGCCTGCTGCCGCAGCTTCGGGCCGACCCGGCTTTTGCCGAGAGGCCGTTCGATGGCATGGCTGACCTCCTTCATGATCTCTGCCGCATGCCCGATACCGTGCTCGGGATCGCAACCGGACACACCTCGGCTGCCGTCGCTCCGGCATTGGACGCACTGGGATGGCGTGACCTTTTTCGGACCATTCAAGCCGCAGACATGGCGCCTTCCAAGCCACATCCGGGGATGCTGCTGCAGGCGCTCGAAGCCACAGGCACAAGGCCCGATCGTGCTGTTTTCATCGGCGACACGACTTTCGATATGGAGATGGCGCAGGCAGCAAAGTTGCGACCGATCGGCGTCGCCTGGGGCTACCATGAGGCCGAGCGACTGCGGGCAGCCGGCGCCTATCGTGTTGCCCACGTCGTCGGAGACCTCAGAAGCCACATTCGAGACTGGATGAAAACAAGCCGGAGCCCATGAGCCAATGAACGATTGCGCAAGCCGGCTCAGTTCAGCCGCAGCTCGGTGATGTGCCGCGGATCGGGCTTGAGCTCATTGCGCTCCACGCGCTTGACGATATCCGTCAGCACCGCATTGGCGGTGCACGCGAGGCCGACCTTCTCGCCCTCGCGCACCACGAAGCCGTTGAGGAATTCGATCTCGGTGCGCCGTCCCTTCTGCATGTCCTGGCCCATGGAGGGACGCTGCTCGGAGGAGGTCTTGTTGCCGTCCTTGAAACGCTGCGCGTCGCACGCGCGCATGGCCGTCTCGTCGCCTTCGCCGGCACGCGCGATCGTCTCGGGCGGCAGATGCAGGATCTCCTCGAGCTGATAGCCATGCGCCTGCCCGACCCGGATCGCTTCGCTCCCGAGCCGGGTGGAGAAACGGCGGATCGGCTCGTTGTGCAACATCTCTCCGCCGGGCAGACCGGTGCAGGCGGAGAGCCCGTTGCCCATGGCGTTGGCGACCAGTTTCGACCAGCGCTCGCCCCACAGATTGTCGGTGACCTTGGCGCTGTCGGCGTAGCCGACCAGCCGGCAGATTTCCTCCGCCCGTGACGTGATACGGCCGTGCACTTCGCCGGCGCGAAATACGGTGTGCGCCGCCCCGTGCTTGCCGGCGCCGCGGTGGATGAGGCCCGGCTCAGGCAGGTTGACCGTGATGCTGCTGGCGATGCACCCGAGCGTCCTGCCCCAGCCGACGATGCCGGCGATGGTCTCTTCGTTCATGCAGTTCTGCAGCGACACCACGTAGCCGTCCGGCGCCAGATACTGCCGGATCAGCATGGTGGCCCAGGCGGTGTCGTAGGACTTCATACACACGAAGGCGATGTCGACCGGTGTCTCCTTGGCCAGCTGCTGCGCGTCCGTGACGTGCAGCGCGCGCACCGGAACCGAGAATTCCGCGACGTCCCTGGCGTGGGTGACGCGCAGCCCGTGCTCCCGCATGTGCTCGACGTGCTCCGGCCATGGATCGATGAACGTGACGTTCTCGCCCGCCTGCACCATGTGGGCGCCGGCATAGCCGCCGACGGCACCAGCTCCGACAATGGCAATCTTCCGACCCATGCATTCCTCCCGGCATTCCCGGCAGCCGATGCCAACGCGCCGGCCGGTCTTATGACAACCGGTTGAACCACGTCGGTCGGGGCGCCAAGCGCTCTTCGTTAGCAAGTCCCCGTTCACCCGTCTATCAGCCGAGACTCCTGCGCCGCACAAATCCCGTGAAGCGCGCGGCCGCACCCGAAGCAGGTGCAACCGCTTCGAGGCGGCCATTCGATCGCGATATTATTGCTGCGCAGCGCGCTGCCAAAAAGGTCCGCCAGCAGGGACGAGGAGCACAGCAGGACCGGCATCGCCGTGACGGTACATCAGGATGCCTGCGCTTGTGATTGCCATGCGGGAATAACGCGATAGATTGATCTGGCTCAACTCAGAAGCGATCGTGCGGGCATTTGTATAATAGATGTATGGGCGTCTCGGAGATCAATTTCCCTACGCGGCGTTCTTCTGGCCGGCGCTTGCCGCCATGTCGGTCGGCGAAACGACGTCGTCCATTGCGGCGCTGTTTCTGGGACTCGGCGCGGATGGCGGCGGCGGTACACAAGAACCAGAGGGCGCCACGCCCAGCAGGATGGCGTTTGAGCTGCAAACAGTCCGCCTCCGTGACTTTACTACCGTGGAAACCGGCATTCCCACCCTGCTTTGTACCCCGCTCGCGTTGCATGGAAGCGCCATTGCCGACCTTGCCTCCGGGCACAGCCTCGTTGCCGCCCTGCGTGATGCCGGAGCTGACAGGCTGTTCATGGCCGATTGGCGTTCGGCCAGCCCCGACATGCGATTTCGCGGCATCGATGACTATCTTGCCGATCTCAATGTCCTTGTCGATCATCTCGGAGGTTTGGTTGATCTGGTCGGGCTGTGCCAGGGAGGCTGGCTATCCTTGGTCTACGCCTCGCGCTTTCCGGCCAAGGTAGGCAAGCTCGTCCTGGCCGGTACGCCGGTTGATACTGCTGCGCGGCAATCGGAATTGTCGGCGACCGCCGCTGCGACGCCCCTGCTCACATTTCAGAATCTGGTCAATCTCGGCGGCGGTCGCATTCTCGGCCGCAACGTTGCGAAGTTGTGGGGAACTGACGGCGCCGAAGCGGACGAGATTCGTGAATCGCTGCAGACGCTCCAGCCGATCGGCTCAACGGAATTCACCCGGCTCGAAGCCATCTATAAGAGCTGGAACGCCTGGACCATCGATATCCCCGGAACCTACTATCTCGAAGTCGTCGAGAAACTCTACAAGCGTAACGAGCTTGCCACCGGAAACTTTGTCGCCTTGGGACAAAAGGTCGATCTCTCGCGCCTGCGCCTGCCAATGTATTTTCTTGCCGGCAGCCTCGACGAAGTGGTGGCCCCGGAACAATTGCTTGCGGCGGAGCGGTTGGTCGGAACGCCGCCAAAGGATCTCCGTCACGAGGTCGCGCCATCAAATCATCTCGGGCTGTTCATGGGGAGGCGGACGCTTGAGGAATACTGGCCGAGAATCGTGTGCTGGATGAAGCAACCTCTCCCGGAGAGGACGTTCGGGCGGCTTTGATTTGCATCGAGAGCTGCGGCAGGCTCGGGAGCCCGGATCACAACGCCGCTCTGCAATGCAACATTCCAAGCGGATTGACAGCGTTCCGCCGGACAGTCCACTCTTGCTGCAAGAACAAGAAAGGGCGGGAGGACGCCGCGATGGCTCGTCGATCGCGATCCAGCGTTGCCGGAACGGGCGCGTATTGTGCTTGAGGTGCGCAACGTCTCCAAGCGTTTCGGCGGCACGCAGGCGCTGAGTGACGTCAGCCTGTCGGTTGGCCGAGGCGAGGTCGTCGCACTACTGGGCGAAAACGGCGCCGGCAAGTCGACGCTCATCAAGATCCTCGCCGGCGTTCATGCGCTCGACCACGGCAGCATTTCCTACAACGGACAAAGCCATACGAATTCGGTCCGGCGGATGCCCATTTCGTTCATTCATCAGGATCTTGGCCTGATCGAATGGATGACGGTTGCCGAGAATATCTGCCTGACATTGGGCTATTCCCGGCGCTTCGGCATGATCGACTGGACCGCGGCGCGCACGCGGGCGCGAACTGCGCTGGCCAAGCTCGGCGCCGACATCCATCCCGATCTGCGTATCCAGAATTTGACGCGCACCGAGAAATCGCTGGTTGCGATCGCGCGCGCGCTCGCCGCTGACGCCGAAATCCTGGTGCTCGACGAACCCACCGCCAGCCTGCCGGCGGACGAGGTCGCGCGATTGTTTGCCGCTCTGCGGCGCCTGCGCGGCCACGGCGTCGGCATGATCTATGTGTCGCATCGATTGGATGAAGTGTTCGAAATCGGCGACCGCATGGTCGTGCTCAGGGACGGCCGCGTCGCAGGCGAGCGGGTGGTTACCGAGACCACGGCGGACGAGACCATTTTGTTGATCGTCGGTCGCGAGCCGTCGCAAGTGTTCAGGCGGCCGGCGGAGCGAGCGGGGGCTCCGAGACTCGAAATGGCGGAGGTCGTAGTCGGCCCGGTGGGGCCGATCGATTGCCACATCCATGCCGGTGAAATCGTAGGACTTGTCGGACTTCGCGGGGCCGGCCAGGAGACGATCGGTCGGGCGCTGTTTGGCATCGAGGCGCTGAGCGAGGGGCGGATCTTGATCGATGGCCGGCCTGCGACACTCGCCTCAGCGCGGAGCGCGATGAAGGCGGGCGTCAATCTCGTCTGTGCGGATCGGGTCGGCGAGTCGATCCTTCCGGGGCTCTCGGTCAGAGAGAACCTCTTTCTCAATCCGCTGGCGGCCGGGCGGCGGCCTGCGACCTGGTTGGCGCCGGCCGAAGAATGCGCGGCAGCCCAGCGCCTCGGCGAGCTTGTCGGTCTCAGGCCCAACGACCCCAACCTCGCCATCGAACTGCTCTCGGGTGGCAACCAGCAAAAGGTCATCGTCGGACGCTGCCTGAACCTGAAGTCGAAAATCTACGTCTTCGAGGATCCTACCGCGGGTGTGGATGTCGGTGCCAAGGCCGAGATTTATCGATTGTTCGATCTGGCGCTGCAGGATGGCGCGGCGATCGTGATTGTGTCCACGGACTTCGAGGAAGTCGCCAAGGTCTGCCACCGCGCGCTGGTTTTCGATCGCGGCAGGGTCGTGGATGAACTTGGCTCCGAGCACCTCTCCATCGGCAATCTTCTCGCCGCCGCATCCGCCAAGATCGAACGGCGGGCCTCGCCGAGCCGGCAGCGCCAGAACGAGACAGAAGATGCAGTCGATTAAATCCAATGCGCTGGAGCCGACGCTTCCGGAGCTTGCGGCACTCTCGCCGTGGCAGGTCTTCTGGCGCCTGCTACCGGTCTATGGGCTGCCGCTGCTGACGCTGCTGCTGATCATCTTCTTTTCGTTGCTGCTGCCGGACACCTTTCCGACCGTCCTCAACGCGCGCTCGATCCTGGCGGACAAGGCGATCATCGCGATGCTGGCGCTCGCCGCCACATTGCCGATGATGGCCGGCCGCATCGATCTGACCGTCGGGTTCGGGATCGTGATGTGGCACATTCTGGCCATCAGCCTGCAGGTCAACTACGGCATCCCCTGGCCGGTCGCCATCCTGCTGGTGGTCCTCGCCGCAGGTTTCGTCGGATTCGTCAACGGGCTGCTGGTGGAGGTGGCTCAGGTCGACGCCTTCGTGGCAACGCTCGGGACCGGCACGATCCTCTATGCGCTTGCGCTGTGGCACACCGACGGTCGGCAGATCATCGGCACCTTGCCGCCGGCCTTCATCGCCATCAACACCACGTCAGTGTTCGGGATCCCGATCCCGGCGCTTTACGTGGTCGTGATGGCGATCGTGCTGTGGATCGTCAGCGAACGCCTGCCGGTCGGACGGTTCGTCTATGCCATCGGCGCCAACGAGAAGGCCGCGGCGCTCAACGGCATTCCGGTGCGGGCCTATGTCATCGGCGTGTTCGTTGCCTCCGGGGTCATCGCGGGTCTCGCCGGCTGCGTGCTCGCCGCCAAGCTGCGGATCGGACAAGCCAACGTCGGCCTCGACTTTCTGCTGCCGGCGTTGGTCGGCGCCTTTCTCGGTTCGACCACGATCAGACCGGGACGCGTCAACGTCTGGGGTACCTTGTTCGGCGTGCTTATTCTCGCCGTCGGAATTTCCGGCATCCAGTTGCTCGGTGGCGCCTTCTTCGTCGAACCCTTGTTCAACGGCACCACGCTTGTGGTTGCCATCGCACTCGCCGCCTTTTCGCAACGCCGCCGGGCCGTCGTCAAGCCCAGCAGAGAGGCGCCGACGGCGCCGGGGGACAGCATCAGCAAACACAGCCAAGGCTGAAACAGCCTTTGTGTAAATGCCGGCATCGCCGGCCTGGTACGATCAACATCGACCAGTCACTCACGGGAGAGAAGCATGATGAAGTCCAGCATGAGGTTGAAGGCACTGCTTGCGTCCGCATGCGTGCTTTCGCTCGGGGTCAGCATGGCGCGCGCCGACGACGCCGAATACCTCGAGAAGGCGAAGGCCTACCTCGAAAAAGTTGCCGCCCCCGTCACCAAGTGGGACGGCCCGACCAGCGGCCCGAAAGCTCAAGCGAAGAAACTGATCGCCATCGTATCGACCGACCAGCGCAACGGCGGCGCGCAAGGTGCGGCCGACGGCGCGGCGGAAGCGGCCAAGGCGCTCGGCTGGGAGGTGCGCATCCTCGACGGTCAGGGCACGGTTCCCGGGCATGCGACCGCCTTGACGCAGGCGATCGCGATGAAGCCCGCGGGCATCCTCAATGTCGGCATCGATTCCAAGGAACAGCAGCCGGTGCTTGAACAGGCCGCCGCGGCGGGCATCAAGATCGTTGGCTGGCACGCCGGTCCGTCCGCGGGGCCGATCGAGGGCATCCCGCAGGTCTTCACCAACGTGACGACCGATCCGATCGAGGTCGCCACCTCGGCCGGTCTGGAGGCGGTGGTCAAGTCGAACGGCCATGCCGGCGTGATCCTCTTTACCGATTCGATCTACGCGATCGCCACCGCCAAGACCAACGCGGAAAAGGCCGCGGTCGAGGGCTGCAAGGGCTGCAAGGTTCTCACCGTCGCGGACACCCCGATCGCCGATCTGTCCAACCGCATGGGCCAGCTGACCACGTCGCTGCTCTCGAAATACGGCAAGGACTGGACCTACTCGATCGCGGTCAATGACCTCTATTACGACTTCTCCTCGCCGTCGCTGCAGGCGGCCGGCGTCGATCCGGCCAGCGGATTCCCGCAACAGATCTCGGCGGGCGACGGCTCGGTGCCGGCGTTCAAGCGCATTCGCGACAAGCAGTACCAGGCCGCCACCGTCGCCGAGCCGCTCAATCTGCAGGGCTGGATCATGATCGATGAAATGAACCGGGCGCTGGCCGGCGAAAAGCCGAGCGGCTACGTCCCGCACGTGCATCTGTTCACGGCCGAAAATGTCGACAAGGACGGCGGCGCCCAGAACAAGTTCGATCCCGGCAACGGCTATCGCAACGAATACAAGAAAATCTGGCACGTTGAATAATCGGATGCGGCTGATGGCGTGCCGCAAGCACGCCATCGCCGACTGCAAACGATCTGGCGCCGCCCGGCCGGGCGGCGTGTCCGCCGATCGACAAACCCGAATGTGAGAGACAGACCCATGAGCGCCACGCTTCCAGTCCCCGACCATGCCACCAGCAACATGCGGCTGGTGGGCTACAGCGACCAGGGCGGTCGCTGCGACGGCGTGCAGATCATGGTGCAAAACGGCTATGCCTATGTCGGTCACATCTTCTCGAAGGGTTTTTCGGTGATCGACGTGCGCGATCCCAGCCACCCGAAGACCGTCAAATACATCGCGGCGCCGCCGAACACCTGGACCCTGCATCTGCAGGCCCATGACGACCTGTTGCTGGTCGTGCACAACAAGGACATGTTCGCCCAGCCCGAACTGGCCGATGAGAAGAACTACTACAAGGGCTCCGTCAGTCATCATGCCGCCGACGCGCCGCAAGCGCGCGATTGGTCGGCCGGAATGGCGGTCTACGATATTTCCAAACCGGATGATCCGCGCCAGATCGGCTTCATGCCGGTGGCGGGCACGGGCTTGCATCGGATCTGGTACACCGGCGGGCGCTGGGCCTATGCGTCGGCACTGCTCGACGGCTTCACCGATTACATCCTGATCACGATCGACATAGCCGATCCGACCAAGCCGGTTCTCACCGGCAAATTTTGGTTGCCGGGCATGAACACGGCTGCGGGAGAAGTCGCCAACTGGCCCTCGTCGCATGGCCGTTACGGTCTGCACCATGGCATCGTCCAGGACGATATCGCCTATTGCAGCTGGCGCGACGGCTGCCTGGCCGTGGTCGATGTCAAGGACAAGGCCAACCCCAAGCTGCTCGTCCACAAGGTCTGGTCACCGCCGTTCGGCGGCGGCACCCACAATGCGCTGCCGCTTGCCGACCGCAATCTCCTGATCGTCGTCGACGAAACCGTGCTGGATAATCAGGAGGACGGCTTCAAGCCGATCTGGGTGTTCGACAATCAGGTCAAGGCCAATCCGATCAGCATCTCGACCTTCCCGGCGCCGTCGGATCGTGACTATCTCAAGGTCGGCGGGCATTTCGGTCCGCACAATGTGCATGAGAACCGCCCCGGAAGCTTCGTCAGTTCCGAGCTCATCTTCGCCACCTACCAGAATGCCGGCCTGCGGGTCTACGACATCAAGGACGCGTTCCGTCCCCGGGAGATCGGCGCCTTCGTGCCGCCGCCGCCGGCAAAATGGGTCGACCCGCGTCCGAACCGCCCGATCGTGCTGCACTCGGCCGACGTCTTCGTCGACAAGAACGCGCTGTGCTACGTCACCGACTTCAGCGCCGGTCTCTATATCGTCGAATACAGGGGGTGACCCGGAAATGAGGACGTTGCATCGGCGGGATGCTCTCGCTGCACTGCGGTGATTCCGGCCGGCTTAATTTCCGCAAGCTAACGATCTTTCTCGATTTGGAAAAGCTGACCGGCCAAGGAGACGATTTCTCTTTGTCGCTCGCGGGGGCATGTTTGAGCCTGCGGCGACCGCCGAACGCAGCTCGCGCGAATCCTGCTGCGACGGTGGTTGGCTGCACCAAGACGGCCAGAACACCAAAGAAAACAAAAACAAAAACCACAACGACAGGGGAGAGCGCGCGTGCAGCAGCAGAGGGTCGATGTATCCGAGATCATCGAGCAACAGAAGCTGAATGGCTTCCTGATCGCGCTGGTGGTCGGCTCGTGGGTCATCACGTTCTTCGATGGCTTCGATATGAACGTGATCTCGTTCGCGGCGCCGTATCTCGCGCCCGAGTTTCACCTCGACCGGGTGATGATGGGAAAGGTCTTCAGCATCGGCCTGGTCGGGACCATGGTTGGCGGCTTCCTGTTCGGCTATCTCGGCGACAGGATCGGCCGCCGCCCCGCCATCATCCTCGCCACGGCCGGATTCGGCGTCCTGACCATGGCCATGGCGCTGGCCGGCAGCTACCAGCAGCTGCTTGCGATCCGCTTTCTCGACGGCGTGGCGATCGGCGGCATGCTGCCGCTGAGCTGGGCGCTCAATATCGAATTCGCACCGAAGCGCTTCCGCTCGACCATCGTGACCACGGTGATGGTCGGCTACTCCTTGGGAACGGCTTTGGGCGGCCCGATCGCGGTGTGGCTGATCCCGAGATATGGCTGGGGTTCGGTGTTCCTTGCCGGCGGCAGCCTGTCGCTGCTGGCGGCGGTCGGCCTGATCGCGATGCTTCCGGAATCGGTGCGTTTTCTGGCGAGCAAGGACAGGTCGCCGGACACCATCGCGCGCATCGTGCGGCGGCTTGCGCCCGGCATTCAGCTTCCGGACCATCCGCGTTTCGTCGTCGCCGACGAGGGCCAGGGCCACAACGCGTTCAAGGTCAGCCTGCTGTTCAAGGACGAGTTGCGGACCATCACCCCCTTGCTGTGGACGGCCTACATCTTCAGCTCGATGACGGCCTTCTTTCTTGCGACCTGGACGCCGCTGGTGTTCGAGGCGCTCGGCTATTCCCGTTCGACCGCCGCGCTGGCCGCGACCGTCAATTCGGCCTTCGGTGCGCTCGGTGGCCTGGCGCTGATGCGTTTCACCGACAAGTTCGGTGCCATTGCGATTACCGTGATGCCGCTGTTGGCGATCCCGCTGCTGCTGGTCACCGGCTTTGTCGATCTGGGCCAGAGCGGCTTCCTCGTCGCTACGGCCTTTATCACCCTGTTCCTGATCGGCGGGCATTTCGGGCTGCACAGCATTGCCGGCATTTTCTATCCAAGCGCGTTCCGCGGCAACGGCACGGGGTGGGCGACCTCGGTCGCTAAGATCGGATCGATCGCCGGCCCCTATATCGCCGGCCTGATCCTTGCGACCAGCCTGCCGGTTCGCAACATCTTCGCCATTCTTGCGATCTGTCCGGCCGTCTTCGTCGTGTGCATCCTGATCATCGGCATCAGGCACACGAAGATCCTGCAGCGGGAGACCGGCGCAGGCACGGGCACGATGCCCTATGCCGCCGATGAACTGCCGTTGCCGTCCGCAGGCCAAGGTGTCGCCAAGGCCGTCTGATCGTGAAACTGGTCGCAAGAGCGCGATGATGATTCAATCCAATCCCATCGCGCTCTCGGCTTTTATTGGGCATGATCTCCGCGCAAACGCCTTCGGCGTTTGTCGCGCGGGAAAACCGGTTTCCACTTGAATTTCGTCATGGCGACTTGGAACTCTTGACCATAATTCGCCCTCGCGCGGTACGATCGAGGTAGTCGGCGAGATCGGCGCCGAGCTCCTGCACGTCATCCTCCGCACCGTGGATGAAGCTCGACTTTCGGCGACGGAGAAATGGCAGCCCCAACACGTACAGTCCGGGCGCGTCGATGACGCCGCGATCGTGCTTCAGTTCGCCTTTGCGGCCGAAGACCCGCGCACGCAGCCAGGAATAGTCCGGCCGGAAGCCGGTTGTCCACACCACCGTATGAACGTCTGCGCCCAGCGCGAGCTCAAGCCGCGGTGACTTGCCGATGTCGGTTGGTGCGTAACGTTCAGCAGGGCCGACCTCGTCGGCTATCGCATTGTGCTCGGCCCAGCGATCGATCGAGGCGAGCAGCCGATTCATCTTGAGATCGGCGAGCGCGCAGACATTGCTCAACGACCCGGCGAACTGCGCTTTGCCGTCGCGGATACCCGCCAGGCGACCCACCACCTCGACGCCCTGTCCCCGCAGGATATTGATGTCGAGCGAAGCGCGCTCGGGGGTGCCCACGAGCTGTGGCGACGGCACGCGCCGGGCACGTTCGGGGTCGTCCACCTCCTCGATACGCTGGTCGAGCAAGCCCGACGCCAGCATCCACCATTGGATGTCGCGGTCGCGATAAACGCGCGGCATACGCACATGCTCGCCAACCGCAAGTGTCACAGGCCTGCCGCTGCGCTGGATCTCCTGCGCAAGCTGCAAGCCGGTCGCGGACGCACCGACGACGAGCACGCCGCCGTCGGCGAGCTGTTCCGGATTGCGGTAGGTCTGCGCCGACAATAGTTCGACACCGGCGGGCATGTCCCCGGCGATACCCGGCACGGCCGGCGTGTTGAAGGCACCAGTGGCGAGCACGACGGCGCGGCTCAGCCAGTCGCCGCGGCTGGTCACGACTCGGTAACCGTTGCCATCTGGCTCGACGCTGATCACCCTGGCTTGCGTTACCACCGGAGCCGATACCCACGTGGCGTAGGCGGACACGAAATCGACAACCTCGCGGGCGCTCATGTAGCCGTGCGGGTCGGCTCCCTGGTAGCGCCAGCCCGGAAGCCGGCTCATCCAGTTCGGCGTGAGCAATCGGAGCGAATCCCAGCGCTCTGTGCGCCAGGAATTCGCGACCTTGCCGCGCTCAAGCACGACATGCTCGATTCCTCGCTGGCTGAGCACACAGCTCATCGCAAGGCCGGAATGACCGGCACCGATGACAACAACATCGATGGTGCCGGCCGTCCCGCGCCCCACGTCGTTAAACCTTGCTCGTGGTGACCGTGACGTCGGTCGGGTTGGTTATGACATCGAACACCGCCGAGCGCTTCTGCGACTGGGCGACGAGCGCGGCGATCTCCTCCCCGCTCGCGTCAGCATCGATCGCGTAATGCACCTTGACGCCGTCGAAGCCATTGCGGACGTTCGCGTCGATGCCGAGGATGCCCTGCAGGTCCATGCCGGCCTCGAGAGTCGCTTTGACCGATTTGAGCTGGATATTGCGATGCTGCGCGACCGCGGCGATGCCGGCGGCCAGGCAGCCGGCCAGACCGACGAGGACGAACTCGACGGGCGCCGCGCCGTTGTCTTCGGCCGCGAAGACCTCCGGATGATCGGAGTCGAAGTGGAAGGTCTGGCGGTGCTTCTGTTCGCCGCCGAGACCGTAGAATCCGTTTACAGTAGCGCGGCTGTGGGCGCCGTTCAGCCATTCGCTGGTCGCGCGCCATTTGAAGCGTGCAGCTTCCGGGGAGCCGGTCAGCGCCTCACGGGCGCCCAGCAGTGCGGCGACGTTGACGCCGTTTTCGGCGCCCTTTACCTGGTTTGTCATGAACATTGCTCCTGTTGAAGGTATGAAGTCGTCCGGATCGATCATTCGACAGAGCGACTTTGTACGCGGAGCGTTGAAACCAGCGTGGCAGCGACCGTGGAATCTTGCGGCTCCGCGTGAAATGGCCGCCGCGCGCAAATGGACCAGTGGAATTGACGGTTCAGGACGGAAAATGCCGGAACGCCCAGACCTGCTCCGCCGGGATTGCTGCCTCGCGCAGCGCGTGGCGCACGGACTCGGCGTCGGGCGCCTGATAGAGGCAGACCATCCGCCGGCGACTGGTTGAAAAATACGTCCGCATGCGGCTGACGCGGTGCGTCAAGAAACAGTCGGCGCCAACGTCGTCGAGCGCCTGAATCTCCTCGAACGCGACCGGCGCGTCGAAATTCCGGATGACCAGAATATTGGCCTGCGCCAGCCTCTCGTCCGTCAAACCGGGTACATCGTGGATCGTGCCGGACCAAACTTGGCCGGGAGGTGCACCGGCCTGACGCAGTGCGATCCGTACCGACTCGGCGTCGAGCGCCGTAAAGTGACTGAAGGTCACGCGGCCGTCTGCCGACAACAGGATGAGGTTCCGGTCGACACGGTGCAGGCCGAGGCAACCGGCCCTGTGCCTCCCGATCATGGCGTTGATGTCCGCATCGGTCAGTGGCGATTCCGAGTGGTGTTCGGCAAGGACTTCAGTCATCGTACCTCCTTTGACGCAGTGCGCACATTCCGGCTCGCCAGTCTTGCCGCGATAGCCCGCGTCCATGCGGCGGCACCGGCCGTACCAAGGCGCTCGACCTCTCCTGCAAACCTCGCGGCCGCGTTCCAGTTGCCCATCACTGCACATTCATGCGAGAGCACGACGTTGGCGAGCAGCATCTCGGTTGCGCGCTCCAGCAGCGTCGCATAACCCAGCGCCTCGGTCGCCCGCTCGGTTGCAGCACCCAGGCGGCGGCGCTCGCAATCGATCAAGGCGACGCGCGTTAATATGTAGGCCAGCCGATGTTTCGCATCGGCGATGCGCAGGTCGGCGAGCGCCGCGTCCAACCCTGCTGCGTCATCGTCGATCGCATAGGCGCAAAGGCAGGCCATCGCACGCGCGAAGGGCTCCTCGCTACCCTCGCGCAGCTTGTCGCCGAGCGCCAGCAGTTCCTCGCAACGCTCGCGAGCTTCCGCCAGCCTGCCGCACTGGAGATCCAGCATGACGAGGTATTCTGTCGCCTGGTACTCGCTGACCCGATCGCCGGCCGACTTGCAGAGCACGCGCGCTTCGCGGAACCGCTCCTCGGCCTCGTCGAGGCGGTTCTCGTGGAAGCGCAGCATTCCGAGGCCTGCGGCGATCGCGTGGTGGCTGAAGCCCCTGCGCTCGGCAAGCACGCTCGCCTCCATCAGCATCGCGCTGGCACGGGGGATGTCGCGCTCAATCATGACGAGGCACTTCGCGGTTTCGGCCATGCCCACGATCTGCGCCTCGTCCTGACCCCCACGCACCGCGCGCGCGGCTTGCAGCGTCTGCTCGCGGGCCGCGGTCCATTGCCCCTGTGTCCAGCGCACCCAGGCGGCCATATGGAAGCCAAGCCTCGCGTGCGCCAAGGCGCCGTGCTCGAGCGCGCGTTCCGCGAGCGCGATGTAGTTGCGCGCCGCGGCGTCCCGATCGTCCAGCGGCCCGGCCGCAAGCAGAATGTCTTGCAGGTCTATCTCCATGCGAACACGCTCGGCCTGGGGCAGTCCTTTGGCCAGGTGCAGGCCTTTGCGCGCCAGCGACTGGGCATCCTCGTTAGCAAAAAACCGAAGGCACAGACGGCCGGCCGAGACCATCGACCGCGTCGCCAGGCCCAGATCGCCGCTCAATGCAGCATGATGCGCCAGGTCGGCAGCGCGCGCCAAGTCCTGCGCGGTGTCCTTCTCGTGCATCTCCGCGATTCGGCGGTGCATGATCTGACGCCTGAACGGCGAAATGTCGTTGTACACAGCCCGAGCGATCAGTTCGTGGACGAAGCCCAGGCCGCGGTCCGTGACGTGCAACATCCCTTGCCGCTCTGCTCCCTCAAGCGCCGCCCCAACCTCGGTGGCATCCAGGCCCGACACCTCGACGAGTTTGCCGAGGTCGATGCGCGGGCTCAGTACAGCAACCCAGCGAAGGATGTCCGCGCCCACCGCGCTGAAGCTTGCAAGCCTTTCGCGGATCAAGTCGCCAAGCGAACCGGCGGCACTGCCTCTCACTTCGGCACGCGCCAGCTCTATCGCGAGCAACGGATTGCCGCCGCATTCGACGCTTAGCCGTCCGCTGTCGGCGCCCGGCACGCGCTGTTCGATGAGCCGCACCAATGCGCTGCCGGGCAGCGGTCCAATTTCGATCTTTCGCAACGCTCCGTCTCGCCGCAGGCCCCGGAGCGCCTGCTGCACGGGCGCATTGTCCCGGAGCTCGCTGCCGCGCGCTGCGAGCAGGCCCAGGAACGCTCGCCCGCGGTTCATGCGCGCCACGTATTGCAGCGCGGCGGCGCTCGACTCGTCGCACCACTGCACATCGTCGAACAGCAACACCACGGGACGTTCGGCGGCCTCCCGCGCCACGAGATCGCTCAGTCTGGCGAACAGGCGATCGCGATTGGCGGCGTCCGCATCATCCAACATCTGGTCATGGACCGTGAGATTCAGTGTCCGCAACGCTTCGTCCCACATGGCAAACGGCCGGATCGCGTCGGATTCGAAGGCGGCGGCCTGCAGGATAAAGGCACCGCTATCCTGCGCCAGCGCCTGGGCCATCTTGAGCATGCGCGTCTTGCCGATCCCGGGCGCTCCGCTCAGGAGCAATATCGCGGCATGGTTCTTCCGGATGATTTCGCCCATCGCATCTGCGATGAGAGCGGTCTCCGCCTCGCGGCCGAACAGCCCATGAAAGGTGGGCGCGGCGGTCGTGACATCGGGCACGACCGGCTTGCGCCTTGGCGGTGCGTCGATGCGCGGAGCACGACGCGCCGCAGACAGCGCACCCGAGGATGGGACTCCCGCCTCTTTCAGCATGCGCAAGCCGAGCTGGTATTGCTCCTCGGCCTCGTCAAGCTGACGCGCCGCGTTTAGTAGTCGGATGAGCGTGGCGCGATAACTCTCCTCATAAGGCGACAAGCCGACCAGCGCGCGCGAATACGGCAGAGCCCGCTCCGCCTTGTCGGCCAAGCGCTTGATGAGCTCGGTCAGGAGCGCCGCGCGGTCGCGTAGCGACAGTTCGCGCTCGGCCATGCACCACGCGTGGAAGTCGTGGAAATTCGAGAGTTCGAGGCCTTCGAGAACGTTGCCGCGATGGCGTGCGGCCGCCGCCTCGAGAACCTCAAGCGAGACCGCCGCCAGATCCCCGGCGACGAGCTGCCTGAGCTCGCATATATCGATCGAAACGCCCTCGATATCGAGCCCAACACTGCTGCGGTCCGCGAGGATGCGCGAACGCGTCTCGTCGTCCACGAGGCGTCTGAGTTTCGACAGGCTCCAGCGCAGCGAGCCACGCGGATCGTCCGGGATCTCCCACAAGAGCGCGCAGAGGTGCTCGCGGTGAAAACGCCGCGGCTGCAGGCTCAGGTAGGCCAGCAGCGCGCGGGTCTTCCGGGACGGCGGCAACGGCATTGCCTGCCCGTCGCGTCGGACTTCGAAATCGCCCAGAAATCGAAGTTCAAGCCCGGACATGGGGAGTTGCCAATCCTTGTGCCGCGCTGGAAGGCCAGCCCCCCGCTATTACACGATGGCGGGCCCGCCGCTACCGACTCCGAGAAAAACCACGGTGGCTCAAACGCTGGCTTCCCCGCGCATGCCTGAGGATCGCCGCTTGTTCTACGGCGCAATCGCAAGGAAGCCGTTTTCCCGCCGTTCGAAGTTCCGGGTCTTATCTTCCTTGTACCACCAAGCGCACCAAACAAGGAGGCCGCGATGCCCCGCTACGACAACATTCTGGAAACCATCGGTCATACGCCGTTGGTCAGACTCAACAAATTGGCGCCAGTGGATGTCAACGTCTATGTCAAGCTCGAGTCGTTCAATCCGATGGGATCGGTCAAGGATCGCATGGCCCGCGCGGTCATCGAGCATGCCGAAGGCACCGGTGCGCTGCGGCCCGGCCAGACGGTGATCGAGGCGACGAGCGGCAATACCGGCATCGGCCTCGCCATGGTCTGCGCCCAGAAGGGTTACCCTCTGGTCGTCGTGATGGCGGAGAGTTTCAGTGTCGAGCGCCGCAAGCTGCTGCGCTTCCTCGGCGCCCGCGTGGTCCTCACGCCCGCTGCCGAGAAGGGCACCGGCATGCTTAACAAGGCCATCGAACTCGCCAGCAAGCACGGCTGGTTCCTGTGCCGCCAGTTCGACAACGAGGCCAACGCCGAGGTGCATACGCGCACCACGGCCCGGGAGATCCTCTCCGATTTCCAGGGAGAGGCGATCGACGCCTTCGTCACCGGCTTCGGCACCGGCGGCACGCTGCTCGGGGTGGCGCGCGGCCTCAAGGCCGCCGACGCCAGCATCCGGGTGATCGCGGCCGAGCCCGACAACGCGCAGGTTCTCGGCAGCGGAATCGGTCAGCCGCGCGATGCGGAAGGCCAGCCGACGGCGAGCCACCCGCAGTTCCGGCCACACCTGATGCAGGGCTGGAGCCCGGACTTCGTCTCCGGCCTCACCGAGAAGGCGGTGGCCGAAGGGGTGGTCGACGAGATCGTGCCGGTCGATGGCAACGAAGCGCTACGGTTGGCGCGCGCGCTCGCGACGCAGGAAGGCATTTTCGTGGGCACATCGAGCGGCGCCACGCTCGCGGCGGCACTCGAGGTGGCGCGATGCGCGGCAGCGGGCAGCAACATCGTCTGCATGTTGCCCGACACCGGTGAGCGGTATCTGTCGACGCCGCTGTTCGATGCAATTGACGTTGACATGAACGAGGCTGAACTGAAACTCTCGCGCTCGACACCCGGCTATCGCTTCGATGCGGCGCCGCGCCCCGCTTCGCCCGGCGCGATCGCGCAGGCGGAGCCTGCCGTTCCGCTCGACGAGACCGCCGAGGCTTTCGTTGCCGACGTCATCCGGGACAATCCCGTCGTCATGTTCGCGCTCGAATGGTGCGAGTTCTGCTGGGCCGCGCGCAAACTTTTCGTCCGTCTCGGTATCGCCTATCGGAGCGTAGATATTGACTCGATCGCGTTGCAGAAGCGCGACCTGGGGACCAGGGTCCGCGCCGTCCTCAAGCGCCGCACCGGCTCGCCGACGATCCCGCAGATCTACATAGGTGGCACACACATCGGCGGCTGCACGGAACTGTTCGACGCGATGCAGACGGGCTCGATGCACCGGCTCCTCGACGGCGCCGGCCTCATCTACGACCACAAGGCAGCCGTCAACCCCTACGAATTCCTGCCCAAATGGCTGCATCCGCGGAACACCGCATGACCCCACACCAGCACATGGCCGCCATCAGCGACCTGATAGCCATTCGCTGCATCAGCGCGCTTCGCGACCACCGGAATCGGATCATGACATTTGCCCGGAGGTACTGGCGCGCTGGGGAGGGCTGCTCGCGGAAATCGGTGCCTTGCACAGGGGCATCTACCGGCGCTGGTGCTGCGGATCGATGTCCTCGCCAAAACTGCACGATTCGCCGGCGACCCAAAACAAGCGAAGACATGCGCCGACACGCTCGACCGCCTGAGCTTGCGCGGGCCAGGCGAATTTCATCGAGGCCGCAATGAATAGCACGGAGCGCGGCCAATCGATCGGAGGCGGAGCGATCTTCGCATTTGCCGACTGCGAGCTGGATCGCGGCCGCCGGCAGCTCCGACTTCGCAGTCGCGCGATTCACCTCGAGCCGCAGGTGTTCGACCTGCTCGAGACCCTGCTCGTCAATCGGGATCGGGTTGTTTCCAAGGAGGAGCTGTTTGCTTCGGTCTGGCATGGCCGCATGGTATCCGACTCGACCTTGTACAGCCGGCTCAGCGCCGCACGCAGGGCGATCGGAGACAATGGCGAGGATCGCAAGCTGATCGTTACCGTGCCGCGGCGCGGCTTCCGCTTCGCCGGCGAGGCCCGGGAACTTCCCGGCGCAACCTTTGGCGCCGTCGAACGGCCATCGGGCTATTCGCCCTCCCGCAGCCTGGATCAGTCCGTCGGCTTTTGTACCACGCCAGACGGCGTGCGCCTGGCGGTCGCCGCGATCGGCGAGGGTCATGCCGTGGTCAAAGCCGCGAGCTGGCTGAGCCATATTTCCCACGACCTCAACAACCCGATGTGGTCGGGTCTCTATCCCCGCCTCGCGCACGGACGCCGGCTCATTCGCTACGACGGCCGCGGCACCGGACTCTCGGATCGGGACGTCGGCGACATCTCGTTCGAGAGGCTCGTTGCGGACCTCGAAACCGTCATCGACAGCCTGGACGTCGAGAAGGTGTCGCTGGTCGGCATGTCCTTGGGCGCCGCGGTGGCAATCGCCTATGCCGCGCGGACCCCCGCGCGCGTTGACAAAATTATCCTGCACGGAGCCTTTGCGATGGGGCGCCGGCGCCGCAACTCGGCCTCTGACCTGCAACGGGCCGACCTTCTGCTCGCGCTCGTGTGCCAGGGTTGGGGCAAGCCGGATGCTGCGTTCATGAAGGCATTTTCGTGCATCTACTTTCCGCAGGCCGGCGACGAGTGGCTGCGATGGTTCGCCGAGCTGCAACAGCGCAACGCCTCGCCCGAAACCGCCACCCGCATGCGCGCGATGTGTGACGATATCGACGTCGTCGAACTGCTTGCTTCGGTGCGCGCGCCGGTGCTCGTCACCCACAGCAAGAACGACCATGTCGTTCCGATCGAGCAGGGCCGGCTCGTCGCCACGCTGCTGCCCAATGCCCGGTTCCTGCCGCTGGACAGCAGCAATCACATGATCCTGCATGACGAGCCGGAAGGACCGCGCCTGGCTGCTCTCATCGATGAGTTCCTCGGCCTCGGGCCCGCTTGAACGCAGATACGCTACTCAGCGATCCGCTCACCCCAATCCTCCGAGCTCGGCAGGAAAATCCTTCTGCTTCGGGTGTCCCACGACATTAAAGGGTGAATCTCACCGCGCCTTTCGTTGCGCGCAAAAAACATCGAAAGTATGAGTGCCTGTAATAGTGCTGTCTCCCCTTCTAGCTAAGCTAGGGGCGAAAGCCGGCTCGCTTCCGCTGGGATCATTGTGCCCACGGCGGCAGCGGCTGCATCCTGTCCTTGATCCAGCGCAGCAGGCTCTGCACCCCGGCCTTCTTCATCCGGTTGACCGGCACCAGAGCCTTCAGCCACATTTCCGGCACCGGATAGTCAGGCAGCAGCGCCTTGAGCGCGCCGGACTCGATCGAGGGACGGGCGACGTAGCGGGCCATGATCGCGATGCCGAGGCCGCGGCATGCCGCATCGTGCAGGACCTGGCTGTCATTGGCGGTAAAGCGTGGACGAACTTCGACGCTGATCAAACCGCGCGGACTTTCGAACGCCCAGGTCGATCCCGTGGTCAGGAATGTCAGGCAGTCGTGTTCGATCAGATCGACCGGATGGGTTGGTTCGCCTCGCTCGGCAAGATAAGCGGGAGAAGCGCACAGCAGTCGCGGATAGGGCGACAGCGGCTCATCGACCACATTCGGATAGGAGGCCGGCATCGCGCCGATCGCGATGTCAAAGCCTTCCTCGATCGGATTGACCGATCGATCGATCAGCGCGATCTCCATGCTGACGCCGGGATTGGCAATCTGATATTCGTTCAGGATGGCGCCGAAATTGAGGATGGTCAGCGTGGTCGGACATTTGATGCGCAAATGACCCTCGATGCGGTCGGTCGAAGAGTTGGCGCCATTGAGTGCGTCCTCGATCTCGCCGACCAGCGTCTGGTAGCGGGGAAAGTACCGCTCGCCGGTTTCCGTCAGATCCAGCCGGCGCGTCGAACGGACGAACAGCTGCGCCCGCATCTGGTCTTCGAGGCGATTGATGCGCTTGACGATCACCGAAGGCGCCACGCCGAGCTGGCGCGCGGCGGCCGAGAAGCTGCCGGCGCGCGCGGTGATCAGGAAGGCCTTGATGTTCAAGAGCGTATCCATTGATCTTTCTCTATTCGAGAAAGACGAGCGTGCCAAATGATTTGCAGGGGAGGGCCGCATCGCTGCGGGGGCGTCGCCGTCGGTCGGCTCGTATGGACCGGTCACGTCTGAGAGCCTGACTCGAATTGTAGCCATGGAATCGAGCTGTTTCCCCGTCATCGCAAGGCGCACTTGCGACGAAGCAATCCATTTAGCCCCGTGCACAGGCCTGGATTGCCTCGCCGCGCTCGCAATGACGAGGTTCGCACAAGCTTTCTCGTTTCGAGAAAGCTGTTTGTGCATGATGCCGCTTTTTCAACGCTCACCAGGGGACTAAGCCTATGCCCTGAGACAACCGTTGGTCGATCCGTTGCCGGCAAGCGCGGCGAACGTCCGAACGGCCCGCTGACTGCCGCACCAAGGCAGCGTTGTCGGGGATCGAGGAGGGAATGAATGGCGGGCCCATCGGGTGTTTCGGTCGGAACTCATATCGTGCGGCGCAGCACGCACGGGCCAATCCGTCACGTCGAAGCCGATATCTGCGTGGTCGGCGCCGGCATCGCCGGCATTTCCGCCGCGATCGAAGCGGCGCGGCTCGGCCGCAAGGTGATTTTGATCGACGGACTTCCCGCGCTCGGCGGCCAGGCCGTCAATTCGATCATCGGAACGTTCTGCGGATTGTTCTCCGGCGGCACGCACGGCTATCAGTTCACCCATGGCATCGCCGACGACATTCTCGATACGCTCGGCAAGAACAGCGAACAGCTGTATTACCGCAACGGACCGCTGACCACCGTGGTCTATTACGACGAGATCGCGCTGGGCCGCTGGATCGAGCGCGCGGTGCGCGACGCCGGCATCACCGCCATCGTCGGCGCCGTGCTGCGCGAGGTCAAAGTCGAGGGACGCCGGATCCGCAAACTTGGGCTCGCGACGCGCTACGGCGACGTCGAGGTCGAAGCGACCGGTTTTGTCGACGCCAGCGGTGACGCTGCGCTGGTCTGGCAGGCAGGCTTCGCGTGCAGGGAACCCGATGGGCCGATCTTCGGAACCCAGATGGTCATTCTGGAGAACATCAACGAAGCCAGGCAGCCGACCCGTGACGAGATCGGCGCGCGGATGAAGGAAAAAGGCGATGCCTATGGGCTGGTCCGGCGCGAGGGCCTCGCCTTCATCATTCCGGGCCGCGGCGTCGCCGCGATGAACATGACCCATGTCGAGACCCCGCTCGATCCGATCGAAGCCTCGATGCGGGGACTAGAGGGCAAGGACCAGGCCGACCGCGCCGTGACCTTCCTGCGCGAGCAGTTTCCGGACTGTTTCGGAACGGCGCGGATCCGCGCCTACGGCTTTCCCGGCATTCGCCAGACCCGATGGATCGTCGGCCGGCAGCAATTGAGCGTGGATGACGTGCGGGCGGGCACCAGATTTCCAGATGCGATCGCGCGCACGGCGTGGCCGATCGAATTGCACGATCACGGCACCGGACATGTCTGGCAGACCTTCGACAACGACCACGTGCATTACGTTCCGCTCGGCAGCCTCGTTCCTGCGGAAGGCGACAACGTGGTGGCGGCCGGACGCTGCATCGATGCCGACAACGCCGCGCTCTCCAGCGTGCGGGTGATGGGGCCGTGCATCGCGATGGGCGCGGCGGCGGCGAAAGCGCTCGATCTCGCCGGCACCGGCAGCGTGCATCAGATCGATATCGCGGCGCTGGCCGAACGGGTCCGCGACAACGTCGAGGGCAGGCATATGAGGTGGCCGAGCCAGGCGGCGTGACGGTCGCGGCCTATAGAGCCGCGCCGAGCTAAGGAGGACGTCCTGATGAAGCTGACCGACCACGAGAAGTCGATGCTTGACGGCGCGCAGGGTCGTGCCAAGGCGCGCGCCATGGATTTGCTGGTTCGTTACGGCGAAGCGCTCGGCGCCGAGCGCCTGATCGAGACCAACAACGTCGCCGGCGCTTTCAACGCGTCGACGCCGTCGGTGCGCGAGCTCGCCAGGAAGGGTTTTGACGCGGTCTATTCGGAGCTCAATCTGGACAGTCCCGAAGTGGTCGAGGTGCCGCGCATGGTCGCCAATACCTGTCAGCTGATCACGGGTATCGACAATGAGCAGTGGCGCGTGCAGGGCATCCCGGACGATCTGGCCGACCAGCAGAAGCGCGCGGAAAAATATTTCGGCGCGCGCGGCATCAACATGTTCGCGACCTGCACGCCTTACCAGGTCGGCAACGTGCCGGTGAAAGGCGAGCATTGTGCCTGGATGGAATCCTCCGCCGTGGTCTACTGCAACGCGGTCTTGGGCGCGCGCACCAATACCGAAGGCAAGGAAAGCACCGGCGCCGCAGCCCTGACCGGGCGCATTCCATATTGGGGCTACCACATCCCCGAGAACCGCCGCGGCACTCATCTCGTCGATGTCGGAATCGAGGTCGACGACATCATGGAGTGGGGGCTGCTCGGCTACTATCTCGGCGAAATCGTCGACGACGAAATTCCCGTGCTGACCGGGTCCTGGCGTTCGCCGAACCTGATCAAGCTCAAGCATTTCGGCGCGGCCGCGGCCTCCTCGGGCGGCGTCGAGATGTATCACATCCCCGACGTGACTCCGGAGGCGCGATCGCTCGAGCAGGCTTTCGGCGGCAACCGCATTCGCGCGACGGTGCGCTACGGCGCGGCCGAACGGCGCATCGCCTACGAGAATCTCAACTGCGCCACCGACCGTAACGTTGATTTCGTGATGCTCGGCTGCCCGCATAATTCGATCGATCAGGTCTGGTTGATTGCCTCCCTGCTCGAGGGACGAAAGCTCAGCCCCAATACAGAGCTCTGGGTGCATACGCCGCGGGCGTTGCGCGAGGTGGCCGATCGCAACGGCTACACACGCATGATCACCGACGCCGGCGGCTTCGTCATGAGCGACACCTGTCCGGCGATCTCGCGGCATATGCCCAAGGGCACCAAGGTGGTCGCCACCGATTCGGCCAAGCAGGCGCACTATCTGCCGGCGATCACGGGTGTGTCGACATGGTTCGGCTCGGTGCAGGAGTGCGTCGAGGCAGCGATCACCGGACGCTGGAATGGGGGCCTGCAATGAGCGCGGATGGGAGTTCGCCGCCTGCCGCCCCCGTGACCATCGTGCTGCGCGGGCGGAAAGTGGTCGGCGGCTGCGCCGAAGGCGAGGCCCTGGTCACGCGCGACACCATCTCCGGCTGGGGCGGCATCAACGAGCGCGACGGCACCGTGATCGAGCGGCGCCACGAGTTGCGCGGGCAAAGCTTCAAGGACCGGATTCTGGTGTTCCCGGGCGCCAAGGGGTCGTCCGGCTGGTCGGCCTATTTTCACATGGCGCGGCTGAACGGCGTGGCGCCGAAGGCGATGATCTTCAACAAGATGACGACCAAGATCGCGCTTGGCGCCGTGGTCGCCCGCGCCCCCGCGATGACCGAACTGGAGCAGGACCCGCTCGCCATCATCGAGACCGGCGACTGGGTCAAGGTCGACGCCGACAACGGCGTTGTCGAGATCACCAAACGGCCTCGGGGAGGGCCTTCGTAAGGCGCATGCGAACTTCGGATGCGGTGCACTACAAAAACAAAAAGGTGTGGGAGGAAATCGTGGCGACCAATGTCACCGACATCATCGAGCGGGCGCGGTTCGGGCCATACCAGATCCTGATTCTCGTGATGTGCGGCATCATGATCTTCTTCGACGGCTATGATCTGCTGTCGATCAGCTTCACCGCGCCCGAGTTCATCAAGCTCTTGGGCATCGATCGATCCATGATCGGCCCGGTGTTCTCGGCCGGGTTGTTCGGCCTCACCATCGGCGCGCTCGCGTTCGGGCTGATGGCGGATCGCATCGGTCCGAGCCGCACCTTTCTGATCTGCTGCGTCGCATTTGGCGCCCTGACCCTGCTCACCGCGTTTGCGAGCAGTCTCACCGAACTGCTCGTCGTCCGCTTCCTGGCCGGGCTTGCGCTCGGCGGTGCATCGCCGATCTCGGTTGCGATCGCGAGCAACTACTGTCCGAAGCGGATCCGGACCACGGTCGTGATGATCATGTATATCAGCATTGCGGTCGGTCAGATCGCCGCCGGATATACCTATGCCTATCTGGCGACGTTCGGCTGGAAGACGGTGTTCTACGTCGGCGGCGCGCTGCCGATCGCTCTCGCGCCGTTGTTCTATTTGTTGTTGCCGGAGCCGGTCGAATTCCTGGTGATGAAGGGCGCGTCGCGCCAACGCATCGCCAGCATCCTGGCGCGAATCGATCCGGCCGGATCGTTCGACGCCGGCACCGAGTTTGTCGTTGCCGCCGACAACAAGGTCGGCTTTCAGGTCTATCAACTGTTTCAGGACGGCCGCGCCGCGCTCACCAGCGTGTTGTGGGTCGTGTTCTTCACCTCGATCATGGCGATCTATTTCTACAACAACTGGATTCCGACACTGCTGCACGGCTCCGGGCTTTCGCAGGGCGAGATCGTCACCATCACCACGGCGTTGCCGTTCGGCGGCGTGATCGGAACCTTGTTGATTGCGCCGCTGCTCTTGAAGCTCGGCTCCTTCCGCACCGTGGCGCTCGGCTATCTCTGTGCGGCCATCGCCATGGTCGTGCTGGCGAGCATCGGCCTGTCGTTTCTGGCGCTGGCGCTCTGTGTCTTCGCGGTGGGCTTCTTCCTGATCGGCACGCAATCGGCGCTGAATGCGTCCTCGGCCCTGATCTACCCGCCGAGCCTGCGCGCGACCGGGGTCGGCTGGGGTTTTGGCGTCGGCCGGATCGGCTCGATCATCAGCCCGAGCATCGCCGGCGTCTTGGTTGCGCTGAGCTTTCAGCCCACGCAATTGTTCCTGATCGCGGCGGTGCCGACACTTGCCGCTGGCATCACTGCCTATGTGCTGATGCGAATGCTGGGTAGCGCGAGCGCTACTCCGGTGTCCTCGCTCGGCGACGTCAACGCGGCGGCCCCCGTTCGCTAGACAATAAAATCAACGACCGCCGTTTGGCAATTTGGGAAAGCCGCATGACCAGGACACTTCGCAGCAACAGCGAGCAGGGCAATACGCGATGGGCGACGCGGCGCGCATTGTGGCGCGCGCTGGGATTGACCGACGAGGACATGGCGAAACCGAAGATCGCGGTCGTCAACAGCTCATCCGATCTTGCGATCTGCTATTCGCATCTCGACGGCATCGCGGTGAAGATGAAAGAGGCGATTCGTGCCGCGGGCGGCATAGCCTTCGAGGTGCGCACCACGGCGCCAAGCGATTTCGTCACCAGCTGGGGCCACAAGGGCGGCTATATTCTTTCGGCGCGCGATCTCATTACCAACGACATCGAAGCCCAGGTCGAGGGCGCATTGCTCGACGGCATGGTCTGTCTGGCCTCCTGCGACAAGACCCCGCCCGGCCAGTTGATGGCCGCGGCACGGCTCAATATCCCGAGCCTGATTTTTTGCTGCGGCTATCAGCCGAGCGGCCGCCACAAGGGGCAACTCTGCGACATCGAGGACGTATTCGCCACCGCCGGCGGGCTCGCCTTCGGCAAGGTCTCGATCGACGAGATCAAGACAATGGGCGACGTCGCCATTCAGGGGCCCGGCGTATGCGCCGGAATGGGGACCGCCAATACCATGCACGCCGCTTGCGAGGCGCTGGGGATGTCGCTGCCCGGCAGCACGCCGATCCTGGCCAATAGTCCGCGGATGTGGGAGTTCGTACAAAAGGCCGGCGCGCGCATCGTGGAGATGGTCGAGGCCGATCTCAAGCCGCGCGACATTCTCACTGCCGAGGCCTTCAAGAACGCCGTGATGGTCATGCTCTCCATCAGCGGTTCGATCAATTCGGCAAAACACCTGGCCGCGATCGCCCACGAGGCCGGTTGCGACGTCGACGTGTACCGGCTATTCGAAAAATACGCCGACGTCATCCCGCTGCTGACCGCGGTCCGTCCCAACGGCGAACGGACGACCGAGGAGTTCGAGGCCGCGGGCGGAACCCGCGGTGTCATGAAGCAACTCGAACAGTTCATGCGGACCAATGCCATGACGGTGACGGGAGCAGCGCTCGGCGAAAATCTCCGCGACGTCAAAGTGGCGGACGAAGAGGTGATCCGCCCGATCACGCGCCCGCTCGGAACGCATCCAACCATCGTGATGCTGCGCGGCAGCCTTTGCCCTGAGACCAGTATTCTCAAGCTGAGCGTGACCGAGAAGCGCAACCTCCAATTCCGCGGCCCGGCGGTCGTGTTCGAATCCGCACTCGCGGCGAGTGATGGCATTCTGCGTGGCGCGGTAACGGCGGGCGATGTCATCGTCGTCAGGGGGCTGGGCCCGAAGGGAACGCCGGGCATGGGCATGGCGTCGTCGGTGGTGTTCGCGGTGCTCGGCGCCGGTCTCGCCGGACGGGTGGCCGTGGTCACCGATGGACAGCTCTCGGGACTGACCAATGTCGGCATCACGCTCGCCGAAGTCGCTCCGGAAGCGGCGACGGGCGGGCCGATCGGACTGGTCGAGAATGGCGACATCGTCGCGATCGACGTCGAGCGGCGCCTTGCCGATCTCGAGGTCCCCGAGGCGGAACTGGCGCGACGCCGCGCCCGCCCATCCAGATGGGGGGCGAGTGGCGAGCGCGGATGGCTTTCGATATATGGAAACCTCGTCGGCCCCCTCAACAAGGGCGCGGTGCTCAAGACCTAGTTGTCGCAGCGCTGCGGCTGCTGAGGTATGGTTTGTGCGAGTGCATAAAGGCTCTGTGATATGACTTCCTCCCCGACTGCTCCGATCCTGCTGTTCTCCTATGGGACGTTGCAGGACAAAGCCGTGCAACGGGCCACCTTCGGGCGCGAACTGACCGGGTGGCCCGATGCGATCTTGGGCTATGCGCAGGCTCTGGTCGCCATTGCTGATCCCGAGGTGATTGCCACCAGCGGCAAGACGCATCATCCGATCGTCCGGCGCAGCAGCGATCCGGTCGATGAAATCGCAGGCTCTGTCTTTGAGATTACCGCCGAAGAGCTGGCGGCTGCGGATCAGTATGAGGTGTCCGACTATCGACGGGTGCTGGTTCCCCTGAAGTCGGGGGGACAGGCCTGGGTTTACGTGGCGGCGCGCGAATAGCCGTCTATCCCGCCGCAGGGAAAAATCAAGACCTGAAGCCGCCGGCGTACTGTCCCTCACGACGATCTCTGCGGGCAGACGAATTTCACGGCTGGCGAGCTTGTTGCCCTGCATCAGGTCGACCAGCATCGCAGCGGCGCGGGCGCCGATCTCGCCGCGCGACTGGTGGACGGTGGTGAGGGCGGGAATGTAGGCGGCGGAGAGGTGGACCGAGCCAGCCGACAGACCGATTCAAACAAAAGTCATTCCGCACTGGTTGGGTCTGCTCGCGAACATCGTGTCGGTTGCCGCGGAACGTATGCTCATCGGTTGTCACCGGAGCGTGGGGCCGGAACGATGCTGCCATTCGGCATCATACCCTTCAGAAACTTGAAGAGGTCACTGTCAGTCGAAAGGACAAGCGTCGTGTTTTCGGCGATGATCGACTTGTATGACTGCATAGTCCGGGTGAACTCGTAGAACGCCACCGCTTCGGCACTCTGGTTGTAGGCGCTCGCGTAGATTTCGGTCGCCTTCGCATCCGCCACACCGCGGATCTCCTCGACCTGCCGGTAGGCTTCCGACTGAATCTTATTCAGGTCGCGCACACGATTGCCACGGATTCTGGCGGCCTCGCCGTTACCTTCCGACAGGAAGCGCTCCGCGATCTGCCGCCGCTCGCTGATCATTCGATCGTAGATCTTCGGGCGTACACTTTCATTGTAGTTGATCCGCTTGAACCGGATATCCAGCAATTCGATACCAAACACCCGAACCTTCTCGGCAGCCTCGGCAAAGATCTCCTGCTCGACAAGTTTACGTCCCTTCTGGATCGGCACCAGCGACCCTACGTCCAGCTCCCGTCCCGCGTTGGTCACAAGAGAATCGCGCAGTGGCACACGATCCTTGGTGGTGCGAACGACCTCGATCAGCTCATGCTTGGCGATCGCGTTTCGGGTTTCGCTACCCAGGACGTCGTCCAGGCGAGACTGAGCGCTGCGCTCATCGTGCAGCCGCAGAAAGTACTGCAGGGGATCCACGATCCGCCAGCGCGCGAACAGGTCGACCGAGATGTAGAGCTTGTCCTTTGTTGGCATATCGGACGGATTGCCGTCCCACTCGAGAACCCGCTTGTCGATCAGGTTGACATCCTGGATCAAGGGCACCTTGAGCTTCAGACCTGCGGTCGTGACGGCAGCGCCGACGGGCTCGCCGAACTGAGTAATGATAGCTTGCTCGACTTCGCTCACCGTATAGATCGAACTCCAGAGCACGAGCGCTGCGATTCCAAGGACTGCCAGGATAGCGAAAAGCCTGAGCCTGCTCATGGCCGTTCTCCCTTTTGGGAGTCGAGATTCAGCAATGGCAGAATGCTGCGCGTCCGGTCGTCGACAATGATCTTGGAGCGTATGGCAGGCATAACGTCCTGCAAGGTCTCGATGTAGATCCGGCGGCGTGTCACCTCCGGGGCCTTGATGTACTCCGCCAGCAAGGCATTGAACCGAGCAGCATCACCTTCCGCCTCGTTGATCCTCTTGAGCCGGTAGCCGTCGGCTTCGCGGATCCGCTGATCCTTCTCGCCTTCGGCCAACGGGATCACCTTATTGTAATCGCGCCTGGCTTCGTTGATCAGCTTTTCTTTCTCCTGTTGGGCCTGGTTGACCTCGTTGAATGACGCCTGCACCGGCTCAGGCGGATTGATGTTTTTCAACTGGACTTGATCAATGCTGATCCCCATCGCGTATTTGGTCGAGAGCGCCTGCATTTTGGTCAATGCTTCCGCTTCGATCTCCTGCCGGCCGATGGTAATCACCTCGTCGACGGTGCGATCGCCGACGACTTCCCGCATGACGGATTCCGAAACAT